>Ga0066476_100242_pt1 | contig 14265 bp, 10 predicted proteins | sample LakWasM112_LOW13_2_FD_59558 | JGI IMG/M metagenome (GOLD analysis project Ga0066476, IMG submission 59558) | Freshwater sediment methanotrophic microbial communities from Lake Washington under simulated oxygen tension - Sediment Metagenome 112_LOW13 | ecosystem: Environmental > Aquatic >... | reverse complement strand
CAATGTTCAGCACAGTTTTATTGAAACAACCAATAATCAGCGAACGAATGAATTAAGTTTAGATTTATCAGGCAGGGGCAGTATCAACAACATTAACTCACAGTCAGATGCAATTACAAGTGCAGGCGGCAACTCGTTTTTTAAATCATCCCTGAGAAATTCAACAATGGATAATGATGCAAAAACACTTGCGGTGAGCTATAATAAAAGCGATGTAGACAGGGATATCAATGTGCGGGCATCAATAACGGATAACAGGGGAGCCGGCAGTTCGGCTTCATCAACCATTACTGAAAGAGAAGGTTCAGGAATAGTAAGCGAAAGCAACGAATCGTCAGAATCGGAAACAAAGAGCCGCAACATAAATTTGAGCGCTAACTTTTTAAACAAGGATAGTGATGAAAGGAACCTGAAAAGTTTTTCACTCAGGTATAATGCAAACTATGGAGAAAGTGAAAACACACGCAGGAGCTTAAGTGATATTGTATCCTTTGAGGACCCCACACGAAATACATCTTTCAACCGTCTTTACAACACAGCATCAAGCAACTGGAATAACTCGGTAAATGTTTCATACAATGCTTTAAAGCGATTGTTGTTTGGCAGTAATAATCTCTGGAATATTAATATCAGGCTTACAAACAATCTTAGCTTCGGTCAGTCAGATCTTACCTATAACGTAAGTGATTTCGATTCTATTGGCAAGATCTATGTGGCAAATACAAAAGTAACCAACCTGCATAAACATAACAGGGTAAGCGAAGAGCCTGCATTAAACATATCGAAGTCTTTTTCAAAACGATTGACTAACCGCTATTACAGAACCTTTACTGTTTCTACAAATCTTGGCGGACAGTTTTTGCAGGAAAAAGATCAATCGAATTTCAGCAAAAGGAATTTAAACAGGAATTTTTCATTCTTTACACCAAACACAAACCTGAACTATTATTACCAGAAAGTAAATGGCTATAACATCAATGCAGGCATTTCTCATTCAAATAATTATTCTGTCCCCGGCATTGATCAGTTGTTCCCCATCATTGATAGTGCCAACCTTTATTCTTTCAATTACGGCAATGCTTTATTACGCCCTTCAAAGTCCAACAATTTTGGATTGAACCTCAGTTACAACAGGGGCAACAACAGGAATAAGAAAGCAGATGTCAATGTTAACCTGAATGCTAATATAGGAACTGTAAAAGATGATATTGCCGACAGTAGTTTTTATGACGACCTGGGAAGAAAAAATGTGTACCTGATCAATATTGACGGGAGAAAGAACTGGAGCCTTTCCGGTAATGTCAATACTTCCATCCGTTTGAAAAAAAATGTACTGCAGTTTTCTTATAACGGATCGATTTTCAACAGTGAGTCTCCAAATTATATTGATAATATCTTTTCTACTTCCCGCTCACAAAACATGAACAACAATCTGAGGATTTATTTTGCATTAGGCGAAATTGTTAACTTCTCCTTATCCCAGGGCATTAATATGAGTAACAGTATACAAACCGGCGCCAACCTCCGTTCGTTTAAAAACACAAACTATATAACTGCTGCAAATATTAATCTTCAGTATCCGAAAGACATGACCTTCAGCAATACGCTGAATTATGTAAGGAATAATACGACCAAACAAAGCTCGGCACTCTGGAATGCTTTTTTGAGCTACCGCTTTTTTAAAGGCAAACAGGTGGAGGCGAAATTTTCAGCAATGGATATTTTAAGACAAAACAAAAACATTGCAATCGGATCAGGTAATAACACCATCACCACAACAGTAACCAACGGCCTGCAGCAGTTTTATATGTTGACCATTGCCTATTATCCACGTAAGTTTGGACAAACAAAGGGTGGTGGTCGTCGTGGAACTCCTGTTCGAAATGGCGGTAGTACAGTCAGACCAAGGCAATAATAGTATATGTGAAGCGCTGAAGTTTACCCTTTACTGGATTAATGAAACGGTTATAAATAGTAAGCTGTGAGTATTGGACGGTGGGGTTGAAAGTTGTTCAGCTTAGTACCTACGACTTATCACTTAAAACTTCTTTATTCGCCAACTGTCCACAGGCAGCGTCAATATCCTTCCCACGGCTTCTTCTTAATCTTGCATTGACTTTATGTTTTTCCAGGTAAGCCATGAATCTGTTGGTTACTTCTTCATCCGGCTTTTGAAAGGATGCGAGGTCAATGGGGTTGTATTCAATAATGTTGATGAGATCTGCAGGAACCTGGCGGTAAAGCTTAATCAACTCGTCTGCGTCTTTTAAACTGTCGTTGAAATCTTTGAACAGGATATATTCAAAGGTAATTTCATTGCCTGTTTTTTTATAGAAATGATTCAGTGCTTCTATCAGTGATTTGATATTGTTGGTGTCATTCACCGGCATAATTTCATGGCGCTTCAAATCATTCGCTGCGTGAAGCGATAGGGCTAATTTGAATTTCACTTCATCATCACCTAATTGTTTAATCTGTTTGGCAACACCTGCTGTTGAAACGGTAATACGCCTTGGGCTCATACCCAAACCATCAGGTGAGGTAATGCGTTCAATTGCCTTTATTACATTTTTGTAATTAAGCAGTGGTTCGCCCATTCCCATAAACACAATATTCGTCAGTTTCTTTTCATACACTTTTTCACTTTGCTGATTGATGAGAACCACTTCATCATAAATTTCATCGAAGTTGAGATTGCGTTTACGGTCGATATAACCGGTAGCACAAAACTTACAGCTCAACGAGCAGCCAATTTGTGAAGACACGCAGGCCGTTTTGCGCTCATCAGTTGGAATCAGCACCCCTTCAATCAAATGCCCTTCATGTGTGCGAAACCTTGACTTCACCGTTCCATCTGATGAATATTGTGTTGCATCAACCGTTAATGCAGGAAGTGTAAAGAGTTCGCCCAACTTTTGGCGGAGGTCTTTACTGAGGTTGGTCATATCTGCAAAGCTGTGGGCATGTTTCTGCCAGAGCCATTCATACACTTGTTTTGCCCTGAATTTCTTTTCACCAATGCTTTCGAAGAATGTGTTGATTTCTTCAAGACTTAAGTGGCGGATATTTCGCTCGTTCGCTACTTTCATACCGGCAAAGGTACAAACCATCAGCCGATTGAAACGAGTTGTTTACTTTTGAACTTTACTCTTTTATATGAAACCTGTCTATATCATTGATTCCCTGCGAACGCCTATTGGCAAATACGGCGGGGCATTAGCTTCTGTCCGTCCTGATGATCTGCTGGCGCATGTTATCAAAGCTCTTATTCAAAGGAATGGTTCTGTTGACATAAATGTCATTGAGGAGGTAATTGCCGGTGCAGCTAATCAGAGCGGGGAAGATAACCGTAATGTGGCCCGTATGGCAGCTTTGCTGGCAGGCTTGCCTGTTACCGTTGCAGGAAGTACCGTGAACCGGTTATGTGCAAGCGGGTTACAGGCAATCATGGATGCAGCAAGGGCCATTGCCTGTGGTGATGGTGAAATTTTTATTGCAGGAGGGGTGGAGAGCATGAGCAGGGCACCGTTTGTGATGAGTAAAACATCTACAGCCTATGGACGTGATGCTGTACTGCAGGATACAACACTTGGCTGGCGTTTCATCAATTCAAGATTAGCTGAATTGTATCACCCGTTCAGTATGGGTGAAACCGCAGAAAATGTGGCTAAACAATGGAATCTCTCCCGTCATGCTCAGGATGAATTTGCTTTGGAAAGCCAGGAAAAATATTTTACTGCATTAGCTGCAGGCATATGGAAAGAAGAAATTGTTCCGGTTGAAGCATTGCAGGGAAAGCAGGCAATCCTTGTTGATGCAGATGAGCATCCCCGTAAAACCTCCATTGAACAACTGGCCAAACTGAAACCTGCTTTCACCAGAGATGGAACCGTTACGGCAGGGAATTCAAGCGGTATAAACGATGGTGCTGCCGCAATGTTACTTGCAAGTGAAGATGCTGTTGTAAAATATAATCTGAAACCTGTTGCCATGATCAAATCAATGGCTGTGGCAGGTGTTGATCCTTCCATTATGGGGATTGGTCCTGTACCTGCAACAATCAAAGCATTGCAACGGGCAGGTCTTACCGTTAGTGATCTTGATTTAATTGAACTGAATGAAGCTTTTGCCTCACAAAGCATTGCCTGTATTCATGAACTGAGTCTTGACCTGCAAAAAGTAAATGTAAATGGCGGAGCCATTGCATTGGGTCATCCGTTAGGTTGCAGTGGCGTACGTATATCAACAACTCTGCTTCATGAAATGAAACGCAGAAAAAGCAAATATGGATTAGCAACCATGTGCGTGGGAGTAGGGCAGGGTGCAGCAGTTATCTACGAAGGCCTGCTTTAACGGTTTAATAATTACTACTGCTTCATAATCTTTTCTATGTGTCTGTATTGCTGATCAGCACTGGTAATACTGAGTATATACATCCCTTTTGCAAGATTGCTGATATCAACAGATCCGCTTTGATAGCTGCCGGAATTTTTGTAAACCAACTGACCGCCTGCACTGTGCAATTGAATGTTGATTTGCTTAACACTATACCTGTTTCCGGTGCTGTAATTGATACGGCTGCTGCTGATGGTAGGAAAAACTTCTTTTATAAAATTCTTATCGTTAATGACGGGGTCATTAATGGCGGTTGCCTGGTTGGGTGTATAGTTTGATGTGCCGATATACGTAAAGTACATGCCATTGCCATGTGTGCCAATCAATAAAACATTATCTGCGGGCCGGTAAGCTAACGATTGTACAACGGGCAGGTTTAATACTGAGCCGCCTTCACGGAACCAGGTAGTAAAATCAGGTGCTGTAAGAGGTGTATTATCAACCACACTGAACAAACCAACCGAAGTGCCGATATAATATTCTGTAACGGGGTTATTGCCCGCATCTTTTTTCACAACAATGGCGCAGCTGCGAACAGATGCAGCAGTGATCATATTACCTTCAGCATTTACCCATGCAGGTGTTGCAGATTTTGCATTATTCGTCCACCATACACTCGCTACATTGGCACCGTTGATTTCATAATTTGAAACAACCGCCATGATTTCATTGTCATTATTTGGATTCACGGCAATATCCTGAATATTAGCGCCGGTGGGTAAGCCGCTGATTGAAATATTAACGGGAGCCTGCGAAGCAATGGCATTGCGTGGGTTGTCAAGCCTGAAAATCCTTCCATCAGTTGTACCGATATACATTACATGTGAGCTTTGATAAGCTCCCCAGCTGAAAGCAAGAGAACGGATATACAACCCATTGCCGGGGCTATTGCTTGCATCAACTGCGTTGCCAACTCCCGTCAATTCTGTCCATGTATTGGCAAATACATTTGATGCATCTGTTGTACGGAACAACCGGTTAAAATTGATGTAGTACAAGTCGTTTGTATTACTGGGGTTTAATTTAAAGTTGGTGACAAATTCACCAAAACCCCCACCTGATGGATTTGCCGTTAAACCATTCGGCCGAATTAATGTGCCGGTATTAATATTCGGTAAACTAACACGCCTGATTGTACCTAATTGGGAAGAACCATATAAATATTGCTGTCCTGCAACATTAGCAGCCAATCCAACAGCACCTCCATCACCTGAAAGAGCAGGATAAATGAAACGGTGATTGTTACTGTCAACCGATGCCGTGCCTAAAATGCCCACCCTGTCACGAAGCCATGTTCCGTTATCCTGCAGTCCACCTGCAAAATTATTTCGGCCCGTGCCCGGGTCAATTGCCACATAATAATACTGGAAAGTTTGATAGTTCGGCACCATTGAATAAGCAACAACTGCAGCCTGAATATTTGTTGTTAAAGAAAGTCCGCCATCATGTGCGGAAATCATTTCATTGGGATTATCGGGCCTGAAAGCAACACAATGCTGATCAGGATGATGATTAGGATATAAAAAAGGGCTGGCATTTTCATTGCCATATCCGCCAATCCAGCTGCTGTTGGCCGTTGTGCTGAATCCGTCAGTAGATCGAAAAAGGTTTACACCGCCGAGAATAACAAAATTTGGATTATCAGGTTTTACCGCAATGTGCAGATCATATCCTCCTTGTGAACTGAATATGCCAACGGTTCCTCCATAGTCCGGCACATTTGCGCTTCGGTTGGTCCATATGTTTGTTGCCAGATCAACTTTAAACAGATCAATATCCGAACCTGAAGTTGCTCCGTTTTCATAAACAACATACATCGTATTATTATTGGATGGGGCAATTGCCATCAGAATGCGTCTTGGAGAGTAGATGACATTGCCACCTCCAAAATCAGTTGAGTCGTATGAGTTTCCTCTCCAGTTAGGAATGGAGTCAACACCGAGTGTTGCACCACCTGCAATTCTTGTAAATGTTCCGCTATTGCCTGTGCTTGATGTCCAAACACCACGCATGGCTTTGTCGTTGTTTCCTCCGTTAACTGCAACATAGATTCTGCCGCTGTTCGTAATTGCTACATCCAGTGTGCCAACATCAGCAGTTGTTGTTTTGTTGCCAACGAATACAACCTGCCAGCTAGACCCTGCATTGGTTGACCGCATTAGCCTTCTGTGGCTTCCTGCATATACATCACCATTGGTTGGGTTGATGGCTATTTTATGAACAAAATCAAAAGGATGATCGAAGCGTTCAAGTAAGAAAGGGCCCGGAGCTCCGGGATAAACCTGGGAAAGTCGGGTCCATGTAATACCGTTATCAATTGATTTGTATAATGCATCCCCCATGAAAGTTGATCCGTTTTCAGAGGCGCTGTTTCCCCAGTGCTCTCCGCCTCCTGCATACCAGATATCCATTCTTGATGCTGAACTTGTATCCTGCACAATCCAGTGTACATTATGAATTTCATTGGGCTTTGTAACATTCGTCCAGGTATTGGCTCCATCTGCAGAACGGAAGATTCCCCCGCTTACAGATCCTGCGAGAATAACCCGGTTGGTACCTCCGTTAAAACGTTTGTCATAAACAATAATTCTGCTCCGGCCTCCGGCATTAAAAGCACCTGCCGGTATATAAGTGTTATTATTTTCAATACGTGCAGCTGTATTTCTTTCCGGTGCTGATAATGCCTGCCTGTAAGACTTTTCAATAATCCCGTCAGGAATTTTGCCGGTTACAGGGTCTTTCACCAGGTTAAACATGTATTCATTTCTGCGCTGATCAAAAGCTGTTTTATCATAATCCACCAGTTCTTCACTCCTTTCTTTTTGATTGGATATGATCTGTTGATTCATAACAGCAGAAAAAAGAATAGTGCCGCAAAGAAATGTGATCAGGCATGTAACAAGCAGGCTTTGCTTCATGTTGAATGATTAGGTTCAAAAGTTACAGATTTTAAGGGAATGAGGGAATTTATGTAGATGAGTGAACCGTTAGCTTCACTTCAGGTAAAAAAAAAGGATAAACAAATGAATGTTTATCCTTTTTTTGCGGTGAGGGCGGGATTCGAACCCGCGGTACAGAGTTACCCGTACGGCAGTTTAGCAAACTACTGATTTCAGCCACTCATCCACCTCACCGGCCGAAATTTTTAGGGTGGCAAAAATAAAGATTCACAGCCATACAACCCAAAAAAAGAAATCAGGCTTTGAATTTATAAAAAAACACTGCGGCTGAACTTCTAAGGAAACCTTGCCAGCAGGTCCTTCATTGAAATTGTTTCCTGCACACCCGTTTGCAGATCTTTTACATTACATGTACCTGTTTCAAGTTCTTTGGTGCCTATGATAACGATAAATGGTATTTGTTTTTTTTCAGCATATTTAAACTGCTTATCAAACTTTGCCTGTTCATGAAACAATTCACAGCCGGTTCCTTTGCTGCGCAGTTGCTGCATCAGTTCAAATGCTTTTTTACTTTCTGCTTCGCCTAAATTGAAAAACAAAACCTTTGTTCCTGTATGTACGCTTGCAGGAAACAGTTTCAATTCCTCCATTACATCATAAATTCTGTCAACACCAAAAGAAATACCAACGCCGGGAATATTGGGTACGCCGAATAAACCAGTCAAATCATCATAACGTCCGCCGCCACCAATGCTTCCCATCTGCACATTATTTGCTTTTACTTCAAAAATGATTCCGGTGTAATAATTAAGGCCTCTTGCAAGCGTGAAGTCAATCGTCAGTCTTGAGTTTGTGGTTGTGAGAGGATAGTTCAGAATTGTTTCAATTTCTTCTATTCCCTTTTTGCCGCTTTCAGAATGGCCAAGCAAAGATTTTATCTGCTGTAACTTTTCTTCATTACTTCCTTTGATGAGCAAATACTGCTCAATAAGGATAATCTGATCTGCATTCAATCCACGCTGTGTCAATTCTTCTTTTACTTTCTCGATACCGATTTTGTCAAGCTTATCAATGGCAATGGTAATATCCACCATCTTTTCTGCACCTCCGCATACTTCTGCCAGGGCTGCCAGTATTTTTCTGCTGTTGATTTTAATATCCACATCAACCCCCAGTTTTGCAAAAACAGTTGAATAAATATTGGCCAGTTCAACTTCATTCAACAGCGAGTTGCTTCCAACCACATCTGCATCGCATTGGTAAAATTCACGGTAACGACCTTTCTGCGGACGGTCAGCTCTCCAAACCGGCTGCACCTGGTAGCGCTTGAACGGCATGGTTAGTTGATTGTGATTCATGGCCACATATCTTGCAAAAGGAATGGTGAGATCATATTTTAATGCACGTTCAGTAATGCCGGTCGTATTTTTTCCTGCCAGTACTTTTTCAAATTCTTCTTTTGCCAGCTGATGTTTTGCAGGATTGTCCAGCCCGTTGTTCAGAATTTTGAAAATTAATTTATCTCCTTCTTCACCATACTTGCCCATCAATGTATCCAGGTTTTCCATGGCAGGTGTTTCCAATGGTTCAAAACCATATAATTCAAAAACCGTTTTGATAGTAGTGAAAATATAATTCCGTTTGCGAACGGTATCTGCTCCAAAATCTCTGGTACCCTGCGGTAACGATACATTAACCTTTGCCATTGATCTGTTTGTCTTTTATAGTTGTTGTAAACTTCTTACATCTTATTTCTTCCCTCATGCCGCTGAATTATTTTGTCACAGGCTTTCTCAATCATTTCATATACTTTATGATAGCCATCTTCTTTTCCGTACCAGGGATCGGGCACATTCCTGTTTTCACCGGGATATGATTCATTCAGCAGCAGGTCCACTTTTTCTTCTTTCCATAATTGACCGCTGATTTGTTTTACATCAATGTAATTGCTGCTGTCCATTACATAAATAAAATCGTAGTGCAGAAAATCTTCTTTCACAAACTGCCTTGCTCTCTGTCTGCTGATATCAACACCATTCAGCTTTGCCACTTTCACACTTAAATGATGGGGTGGTTCACCCGCATGCCATGCACCCGTGCCTGCGCTTTCAACACTCCAGTTTAATCCGGCTTTCCATGCTTTATGCTGCAGTACACCTTCTGCCAACGGACTGCGACAGATATTTCCCAAACAAACCATTAAAATCCGCATGGCTGCAAAGATAGTTGACAGGTTGATTGAAATTTATTTTACACGCAGCTTACAAATGATTCTTGTGGATTTATTCTGACAGAAGCATCTCTATAGAAAACCTAAAGCCATGACTTCAAATCAAATTCTTACCGCCGATCTTTTAGACATTTTGTTTGAACATCGCAATAAAGCATACGGGGCTTACGCTATCCGCAGAGCTTACCCGAAGAATTTAATGAAAGCTGTGGGGCTGATGTTATTACTGGTGATTGCATTGTGCGTATATGTGATGAGTCAGTCAAAAAAAACAACTGAGCTTTATGAACCGGTTCGAAAATTAACGGAAATAACTTTGGCTGATGAAAAGCCTCCCGTTCAGAAAGAACCGGAAAAAAGAAGCGTAGAAGCACAACCGCCAACTAAGGTTGACAGACCTCCCGTAATTGTTCCTTCAAATACAATCATTGAACATCCCGTTCCCGACCGAACAAGTGATTCTGTTTTTGTTCCGGGTTCTACTAATTCACCGGGCACAGGTGGTGATGCCGGTAGTTTTGTTCAGGGTACTGTATCTGCAAAAACAAATGTAACTGCAGAAGAGCCGGCTAAGCCCGAAGCTCCTGCAATTCTTGATGTAGCCGATGTGCAACCTGAATTTCCCGGTGGTGCAGAAGCATGGATAAGCTTTTTGCAACGGATGCTGCGTGTTCCGGATGAGATGGAATCCGGCCAGCGTAAAACGGTGAAAGTAAAGTTTGTGGTGAATTTTAACGGGGAAGTCACCGATGCTGTGATAGTTCAAAGTGCCGGAGCTTTGTTCGACAGGGAAGTGCTGCGTGTAATTGGCAGGATGCCCAAATGGAAACCCGGTAAACAAAAGGGGAAACCCGTGGCTGTTTATTTTACACAACCTGTCACCTTCGCCGCTGTTGAAGAGTAAAAATATTTAACTTGCCCTCTCCCATTAAAGTAAATAATATGTCTGTACTGGATGATTTCAGAAAAAAGAACAAACCGGTTAATGTTAAAGCCATCTTTGATATTATTATGGGATTGATATACGGCACAGTTGGATTGTTTTTAGTAATTGCAAAATATATCGGTATTGAAATTGCTTTACCTAAGCCTGAGTTTATACCGGTTTTTGGTGCTTTAGCCTTTTTGTACGGTGCTTTCAGGATTTTCAGAGGGGTTAAATTGTACAAACGAGCTTAACATGAAGAAATATCATTTGTTCATGTTGCTGCTTATTGTTTTGCTGGCTTTTGCCTGCAAAGACAAAAAACCGCAACCTACTGATACAGGCACTACCGGTACAATTCATATCAGTGTTGATGAAACATTCAGGCCAATCATTGAGGAGCAGATCAGCGTCTTTCAAGCATCGAACCCCAAAGCAAAAATCATTGCAGAATATAAACCTGAAGCGGAGTGCTGGCAGGATCTTTTTAACGACAGTACAAGGATGGTGATTGTTACAAAGCAATTAACGAATGCAGAAACCCGCTATTATGCTGATTCAGTGGGCATTTATCCCCAAAGCGAATTGCTGGCATATGATGCGGTTTCTCTGGTGGTGAATAGAAATGCCAAAGATTCCGTTTTTGAAAGAGAGGATGTTGTGAACTTGCTGCAGGGAAAAAGCTCTTTGCCTTACAAGCCGGTGTTTGATGGCGTAAAAGCAACAAGCACCGTTCGATTTGCCATTGACAGTATTTTAGGAGGCAAATCATTGAATACAGGAAGCATAACAGCGGCCAAAAGCAGTTGGGAGGTTGTAAAATACATAGCTGAAACACCCGGTTATATTGGATTTGTTGGTGTAAGCTGGATTGGTAACCCGGAAGATACAGCACAGACCAATATGCTCAAAAAGGTCAGGATTGCATGGCTGCCGTGCGCAACCTGTACCGATAGCTCTTACACTAAACCCTGGCAGGACGATATTTTAACAAGGCGTTATCCTTACTCCAGGGGGATTTATTACGTCTTAAAAGAAAACCACACAGGGCTGGGAAAGTCATTGGTAAATTTCATGAAAGGCGACAGAGGGCAGTTGATTTTCAGAAGAGGTTACCTGGTGCCGGCGTGGCGGATTTTTATGATGAGGGAAACAAGGTTGAAATTAGTAAAGCCTCTAAACCAATAAAGTAATATTTTTACCAACCCTGAAGCAATCAGATCAGGTACCATAAAGCAAAAAAAGAAACAGATGAAACGATCACTCAGTTTAGCATTCTTAGCCATCGTTTTTGTGCAGCAGGTGTTTGCACAGTCGCTTGAAGAAGGAAAGAAATTCATGTATTATGAGCGATTCAGCAGTGCTAAAGAAGTCTTTGCAAAATTAGTTGCAGCAAATCCAAAAAATGAAGACGCAGCCTATTGGTTAGGCCAGGCATATATCGGCCTGGAAGATGATGCCATGGCAAAGCAAACCTATCAAACGGCATTGCAGGGCAACCCTACATCACCCCTTTTGCTTGCCGGCATGGGACAGATTGAGTTAATGGAGAATAAAACAACGGATGCCCGAAATCATTTTGACATGGCCGTTAATAACAGCAAATCAAAAGATATTGATGTATTGCATGCTGTTGGCCGGGCAAATGCTTATACAAAGGCAGGCGATGCTAATTACGGTATTGCCCTGATGCAGAAAGCTACAACATTGAAAGGGTTTAAGGATCCGGCTGTATTTATAACAATCGGGGACTCTTACCGTAAAATGGTTAATGGAGGCGATGCCGTACTTGCATTTAAAAATGCGCTGTTACTGAATCCGACTCTTGCCGCGGCAAAGCACAAGGAAGGGTTGATTTATGAAAGCCAGAAGAATAAAGAATATTTTTTACCTGCTTATGAAGAGGCGGTAAAAATGGATCCTAACTATGGCCCCGCTCTTTACTCATTATATTTTTACTGGTATTTCAGGGATGTTGCAAAGGCTGAAGACTATCTCAACAAATACATTGCTGTAATTGATGCCGACCCGCAGAATGATTATTACAGAATTGATCTGAAGTATGCATCCGGTCAGTTTGCAGAAGCCATTTCAAAAAGTGATGAGCTCATCAATAAAGTTGGGGCAAATGTGATTAAACCCCGTATTTACAAATTGAAGGCATACAGTTATTATAAAATGGGAGATTTTGCCAATGCAAAACTTAGTGTTGATGAGTACTTTAAAAAAGTACATGACCATGATATTGTTCCCAAAGACTATGAATTGCTGGGCGATGTAATTGCTGCAACTGCAGGCAGCGAAGCCCAGGCATATGCTTACTATGAAAAAGCAATGGATGCAGATTCAATTGCTGATAATAAAGCGGCTTACCTGCAAAAGGCTGTTGATCTCGCAAAAAAACAGAAAGATAAAAAAGCAACTGCTTATTGGTTACAAAAACAATATAACGCAAAGAAAAGCCCCTCAAATGTTGATTTATATAATTTAGGAAGGGCTTATTTTGACGCTGCCGGTGAAGGTGATTTTTCTTATTACACCAAAGCCGATAGTACCTTTGCTATTTATGAAACAAAATATCCCGATCAGGCATTTGGACCTTACTGGAGGGCAAGAAGCAACTGGGGTATTGATACCAGTATGATGAATGGAATGGCAAATCCGCATTTTGAAAAATTCCTGCAGATTGCCACAACCGGTAAAGATTCTGTTTCTTTCCGTCCACAGGTGAAAATTGCTTACAAATACTTTATAGGCTACAACATTTTTGTAAAGAAGGATTACAAGGTTGCCATTGAATTTTGCGATAAGATTCTTGCAATTGACCCATCAGACAGGGAAGCACTTGAATACAAACGTCAGTTAACGGGGGGTAAATCACAAACACCGGGTACTACTACTACGGCACCGGCCGGGGGCACTCAAACAAAACCAGCGGCAACCAAGCCGGCTGGCGGAGCAGCTCCAAAAAAAAAGTAAAGGGTAAATCTTAATATACTGCAATCCCCCCGTACAAACGGGGGGATTTTTATTTTAATGCTGAACGTTATTCCAATGCCCTGCCTTATTTTTGCGCAATTCTAAACCTTTATAATGAATTGGTTTTTCCTTTTACAGTCCAGTCCTGCTTCTTCTGTTGCTCCGCAAATAAATGATTCATCTAATTATTTCCCAATCGGGATACAGATATTATTTGCCATAGGTCTTGTGATATTAATTATGGTGCTTACGCACTGGCTTGGCCCCAAACGACCTACTTCGCAGAAACTCGAAAATTTCGAGAGTGGTATTGAAATTCATGGAAACGCCCGTCAGCCAATGGCAGTGAAATACTTTCTGGTAGCCATTTTATTTGTATTGTTTGATGTGGAAGTGATTTTTTTCTATCCTTATGCCGTGAATTTTAAGGAATTGGGATGGGGCGGGTTTACAGCTGTGCTGATGTTTGTGGGCTTCTTTCTCTGCGGCTTCTATTATATTATTAAGAAGGGTGCATTGAACTGGGAAGATTAATGAACTGAATATTGTAATATTAATATTGAAGATATTGAACCGTAATGTGCAGGATGGTGTTTAAACTTCATAATCTTCAATCTATAATTAAAAATAATTATGTCTCGTCCGGTACAATTTAATATCACTCCTAAACCAGTTGACTACAACGGTCACATCAGCGTTGTTGATGCACCCGAAGGTCATATGGGGGAAGGCTTTTTTGCAACCAAGCTCAGTGAAGTGGTTGGCTTGGCCCGTAAGAATTCTATCTGGCCCTTACCGTTTGCAACTTCTTGCTGTGGAATTGAGTTTATGGCTAC
>Ga0066476_100234_pt1 | contig 14446 bp, 14 predicted proteins | sample LakWasM112_LOW13_2_FD_59558 | JGI IMG/M metagenome (GOLD analysis project Ga0066476, IMG submission 59558) | Freshwater sediment methanotrophic microbial communities from Lake Washington under simulated oxygen tension - Sediment Metagenome 112_LOW13 | ecosystem: Environmental > Aquatic >... | reverse complement strand
CTGATAACTTCCTGTAGTATTCAGCAGTAATCAGCAAAAGAAATACGGCATTTGTTGTGTAAGAACAACAAATGCCGTATTCATTATAACGACCTTCCTGCAAATAAAACTTATTGTAAAATAATTTTCTGAGTGGCTGTTCCGTCTGATAAATAATAAACACCCTTTACAAGATGACCTGCCTCTAACAATTGCAACCCTGGTGAACACTGTTTCTTTAAAACCGTTTTCCCATCGGTATTAAATAAACGAAATGTTGCTGCCTGATTTACCTGCACACGGATCACTGCGTTCTGTACAGGGTTATTCAGGACTGTAAAGACGGAAGAACCTTTACTGAACTGTACCGACCTTACTTCACTGAAAATACTTTTCCCGTTCAAATCAATTTGCAGAAGACGGTAGTAGTTATTTCCCTCTGTCGGCTGCAGGTCGGTAAACCGGTAGTTCTGAATTGTACTGCTGCTGCCTGCGGCTGCCATTGCTGATAAATCTTTCCAGCTATTACCATCGGCACTGCGTTGTACAATAAACTCTTTTGCATTTTCTTCGCCTGAAGTTTGCCATTGAAGCAATGCATGTCCGTTTTTGGATGAAGCAGTAAATGAAACAAAGTTCACCGGTAATGTTGCTGCAGGTCCCGTAACCTTTACGGTATTAAGACCAATCCATGAATTTGCAGCACCCTGTTTATAAATCCGCACTTCATCAACACTTCCAAAAATGGAAGTGAGTATTCCGCCGCTTAATAAGGAAACATAACTGGCCGCCGTATTTCCGGCAAAAGAAACGGAACCCAATGAACTGCCGTTATCATAAGCCTGCGCAACAAACGTAGCTCCGTCCCATCCGCCGAAGTCAAAAAAGTCAAGTTTCAGCAGGGAGAAATTATTTCCGGTTGACGATTTGATCGTCCAGCCATAATAACCCGTACCCGTGCTGTAAGTAATGATGGGAGGATATCCCCAATCGGCTGCATGATATTCCAATACATCGGAACTGAGTTTTGTGCCGCTGCTGTTAATGGCGTAAATCTGTATATCAATATCGCTGATAGGAACAGAACCTCCATCACCATCAGAAATTGTATTATCAGCAAATCCCGTGTTACTGCTAAACGAAAGAGTTGGACTGGATGCCAGGTTACCCGGGGCCACATTACGTAATTCAGAAACAGAGTTATTTGCCGTATTCAATTCATGCGCTGTAGCTGAAATACTGATGAGGCAAAAAAGGAAAACCAGGAATCGTGACTGTAATTTTTTCATAGAGAGTTTGATTTTGATTGTAGAACCGGTTTATTAAAACTGAACGGGATACGTTGATTTTTCTACTGCAAAATTACCTGAAGTACAGATTGCTTTTTTCCGTTCATGCAAAAAAACTCAGACAGAAATCAATAGCTGCATACTTTATCTTTTAAATTAAAAATCCTGAAACCCTTTGCTGCAAAAGGTTTCAGGATTTCATTTTATATTACCTGCATATTCTGCAGCAGAAAAAGCAGAAGATTTATTTTCAGAAACTAAACAGATTCAGCTGCTTCCAATGATATATAACCCTTACCGGCTGTAGTGAATTCTATGGCAACTCCTGTAATTGTTTTAAAAAAGAAGCCGTGTTGTAATTCGCAACACCTTCGTGTTTAAATACAACTGCCCCTTCTTTATTGAGTATAAATGTAGTGGGCAGCGTGCCGCTGTACAGCTCACCGGGAACATTTCCTGAACGGATGTACAATGGAATGCTGAGCTGATTTTTATGGAGATAAGCAATTGCCCTTGCTTGATCATCATCTTCATTTATAAAGAGGAATACATAACGGTCATCGTTACCCAATTGTTTATACAAAGCTTCCAGTGATGGCATTTCAGCAAGGCAGGGTCCGCACCATGATGCCCAGAAATTAACCAGCACTATTTTCCCCTTTAAATCCGCAGTTGATTCAGTTACTCCTGCTGCATTGGTAAAAAGAAAATAACCGTGTGCAACTGTATTCTTTACTTCATCTTTTTTTATTTCCGCTTTAAACAAACCTGCAGAAAACAAACGCTGCAGCATCCATGCTTTTGCAGCAGGGTTCAACAGCATCAACAACACAAAAGCAATCAATACTGCATTAAGCCATTGTGCTTTGATATAACGGATGATTTTAGTATGCTCCAATTGTTTGATTCTTTTGATTAATACGTTTGCTTGTCACTTCTCCCCGGTTGTTCATTATCTCACATTTACAAAATTAACTGCCGGGCAAATGAGCCCTCCCCTTTATTTCCGTTTTCCCCGCGGCATATTGACATTAAGTGATACAAAGTAAACGGAATAAGCCCGCCTTTACTGTAACAAATGTTACGCAATTAAGCTGTCAGCAACGGTACTTCACAGAAACAAAATGTCTGTTTTTTACCAGTACGCAGCTTCCTTCCTCCTTCATCTTTGTACCGGCAAAGAATTAAATGTCGTTTTCTTACTATTTCATTCTTTACCACCGAAATAGTTTTGCCTTTTATCATCAACCAAACCATAAACACTTTTATGCATTTACAGCACTGCCGATTATTGACACCTGTACTTTTCCTTTTTATTCTTACCTCCTGCAAAAAAACAAATCCATCACCTGTTCCACCTGTAACAGGCACGGCACAGTCGCCCAATTTTATCTGTCAGCATCAACCCGGCAGTTCATCATTAAACGGTCAGTTTGTGATCTTTGACCTGGATCATGATTCTAACAATGATAAAAAATATTTTATCGTTTCATTAATAGCGAATGGAACAGAATACACCGACAGCTGCGAAGTAATACAATTACCTAAACCGATCGACAGCCTGGCGCTCAACTGGCCTGCACAAATTAAAAGTGCCGCTTTTGGCAGCACAAGAAATATACTGACCGATGCAAAAAATGCAGTGACATACATTGTTTCTAACCCATGGATCTATGCGCCATTGCTAACAGGTACAAATCTTTACCGTAAACTGAACGACCCTTCTTATGCTGCTGCAAAAGCAGGACAGAAGCCATTTGGCAATAATACCTACAGCGCTAACTATTATCCCCTTGCGGGCTACACCCCTTATAACAGGACTTACAGAGATATCACTTATTACTTTAAAGATGCAGTATTTACAGACAATACCCCCGGTGGCGGATTACAGGCATTAGATACATTGTTTGTTGGTGGTAATGCCGTTTCATGGACAACTATTGATCAAACTGTATCCGTTGATTTTGAACGGATCGGTTCGCCCAGCAGGTATTTCAGAAAATACTTTTACTTCGATTGGAAAAACTGGAAATACTACAGCGTTTCAGAAACAGAACAGCGAAAGGATTACCTCAGTTATGCTCCGGTATATTATATCCGCTGGGATGTAAAATCATACAGCCTTGATCGCTTTTGCAAATGGCCGAACGGATGGAGTAAAAAATAAATAAAAGCCGGAGCAGTAAATACAGCTCCGGCTTTTTCATCAATAACAATATGGTTTATCTCGGCAAAGTAATTGTTTGACTTAAAGGCCCCACCGTTAACAAAGCCTGGTTATCGCAGGTACCATCTCCAAAATTCAAAGAACCGGAGATTGCATTATAAGTAAACTGTTCAATGCCTGAAGAAATGTTGCGGCATGTTCCTGTTTTTACAAGAGGCGTAGAAATTGTTACAGTCAGATTGTTACCGGCAGAAGAACCCGTGCTGCCGTTTCCCGTTACAGCAAAGTTATCATCCGAAAATGTTGCAGTACCGCTTCCTGCTGTTTGGGCAAGAGTGTGCGTTCCTGTATAAGTGTACCAGGTTGTACCATCGGGATAAGTAAGTTTTCCGTTGCTTACCTGCCGGGTAAAATTCAATCCTGTACCTCCATTGTTGGTTATCATATAACTGCCTTCCAGTTTAAAGCCGTTCACAAAGTAATTGTCAAAACTTACAGCAATGGTTGTACCTGCAGTACGGATACGTCCGCTCATAACAGCTGTAATTTTTCCTTTACGAACAACTGAATTGGAACTGGTACATCCTGCACCGAAATCAATGGTCATGGTTTTGGGGAAAGTAACCAGGTCTGCAGGGCTGAGTGTTACAGTGGCGCAGCTTGTTAGTTTTGCAGCAGCATATTCCCTGCCCGCAATATTATTACTTTCTCCATCCTGCAACACCACATCAAAAGCATCATCGTAAAGTGTTTCAGAAATGCCGCTGGCAGCAGAAAGGCCCAATGCATCTGTCATCTTTGTATCGGTGGCTTCTTTAGCCTTTTGGCAGGAGAAAAAAGCGAAGGCCATTGCAAGGGTTAATACTCCGCTTGTTTTGATAGTTGTTTTACTTTTCATAGTACTGATCTTTAAATAATTATTATCAGTGGATAAGCAGGCGCATTATTGCCTGGCATACACACTGCATCTGTAAACGCAAAATCAACCGGGTAATTGTACACATGCCTGTTTTTCACGGCTACAGAGTCTGCCTTCTTGTATTTATCCCACGCATATCAGTCACTCACCCGGAATATCCACGGCACCAAGCGTACTTTCCCTCTTTTCACCTTGCTGATTTTGGTTTAATTTAGCAGCAAATCCATTACCCGTGAAACGAGTTATTTCGCAGATACTCCTCTTTCTGCCTTTTTCTTTTACAGCAGCCCAACCCATGGTTGACACAATTGGCAAGCTGGTAGAACAAAAAGAAAAAATTATTACTACTAATACCATTGTTAAAATAGAAAATCTTGGTTTTCGTGTTAATTCTGAACTGGCAGAATTAAGACCAACCATTTCTGCTGACGGTAACCTCCTGTTTTTTATCTGCCAGGGTCATCCCGATAATTCGCATGCATATGAGGTTAATAATTCACAGGACATCTGGTATTCCGTAAGAGATACCTTAACCGGCAAATGGACGGATGCGGTTCATCTCGGAGCGCCTTTCAATACGGCAAATTACAATGCAGTGTACTGGATCTCCCCTGATAAAAACAGGATATTATTGCGTAATGCATTTATAGATGGCGATTATTATGGCAACGGTGTAAGCATGAGTATTATGAAGCCCGATGGACGATGGAGTAAACCGCAGATGCTGAAGATCAAAAACTATTTGAAGTATGATCGTGGCTTTCAATCTGGGGCTGCTATGTCCAGCGACGGACAGGCATTACTGTTGTACATGAGTGAGGAATCAAAAAGTTATATCAATAAAATTTATGTATGCTTTCCTGAAGCAGATGGAACATGGACGGAACCAAAAAGCATTGGTAAAAAAATTAACCTTCCCGGTTATAATCAAATCACACCTTACTTAGCTTCTGATGCTGTTACACTTTATTTCAGCAGTGACAGGCCCGGCGGTTTAGGCGACCAGGACATCTGGATGACCAAACGACTGGATAAAACATGGCAGAAATGGAGTGATCCCGTAAACCTGGGCGAACCCATCAACTCAGCTGATTTTGACGCATTCTTCACTTTGGATGCAGGAGGAGAATACGCTTACCTCACCAGCAGTTTCAATTCATTGGGGCAAAGCGATATTGTTCGTGTGAAATTATTGGAAATTGAAAAACCTGATCCGGTTTTAATCGTCAGTGGCAATGTGTACAATGCAAAAACAAAACAGCCGCTCAGTGCAAATCTTATTTATGAAACATTACCCGATGGGGTGATTGCCGGCCAGGGATTATCAAGCCCCGGCGACGGAGCATTCCAGATTGTATTACCGTATGACAAAAATTATCTTATCCGAGCAACGGCTGATCATTTCTTTGCACAATCAGAAAACCTGAATCTTGATTCCCTGATCAGGGCCGGCAACAGAACTATTCACAAAGATCTTTATCTCATGCCGATAGAGATCGGGCAGGTGGTTCGCCTGAACAATGTATTCTTTGATTTTGACAAGTGGGACCTCCGCCCTGAATCCTTTATTGAACTGGGCAGAGTAGTTACACTGCTGAAAGAAAATCCTTCCATTGAAATTGAATTGAGTGCACATACCGACAGCCGTGGTTCAGATGAATACAATATTAAACTGAGTGATAACCGTGCACGTTCTGCAGTAGAATATATTATAGCACAGGGCATCCCGGCAAGCAGGATCGTTCATCATGGCTATGGCGAAACAAAACCGGTTGCCACAAATGATACAGATGAAGGAAGGCAGTTAAACAGAAGAGTTGAATTTAAAATATTAAAGAACTGATAAAAGACTCTTCTTCCTCAACAAAGACACAGTACAATAATCATTGCTTTGCTATGAAAAGAGATAAATAAGCAGTAGATTAGAATTAAATCATTTTTTATGTACTTGAAATTGATTTTAATCTGCTCTGTCTTTCTGTTTCCCTATTTCAGCATCGCACAAAAAGGCGCTATTGATCTCAGCGAAAACCTGTATAATAACACAGAGGTTTTGAAGGTAACAATGGGTACTCAGTGGCCCGGAAAGATCTGGAAATTTCAATTCGGTGAATATGAAGTTGTATCGGGTAAAACGGGTTGGGTTACAACCGGCAACCGGGCATCAATCTTCAACAGGAAAACGGAAAGTATTACTACAGAAAAATTTTCATTTGTATTAAGCAATCGTTCTGGTGATTCGGCCATGGTAAATGCTGCAAAAAAAGTAAAAGCAAACAGCCTGCGTGAAATTGAAATACTCCCCCGTTTTTCAATCGGCACAAACGATATGCTTTCAGAAACAGGGAATTTTGCAGCCTTTATAAATGTTAACAATGACACAACCGATACATGGGCTTTACTCATGAATGTATTCAGCTTGAATGAGGATAATAAATTTTATGATGCTTTTCTTACAAATGGCAGCAGGAAAATTATCATTCAACCTGTCACATCAAAAGACAACCGCTCCATTCCCGCACTGGGATACGAATTCCGTGAAAATGAAGTTGCACTTTGCGCCGTTCAGTATTACGGAGGCGGTGCACTCGGTACAAATAAAAATATCATCTGGCTGGGCAAACAACTTGATGAACACATGAAATTGATTTTTGCTGCAGCCATGACTGCTTTATTACAAATTAAAGTTACCTCCCCTTCCCCGGGTTTATAAATGTTTACACCCGTGCAGAATTGTTAATCTTCCATCTGCTCTTCCGCATTGCATTAACTTTTCAAATATCTTTAGCCTTACAAATCAACATATTCATGAAATCTGATTTAAGTCTTATTTGCTTTCTGCTTTTATCTACCCTGGTACATGCACAAAATTTCAGCGAGGTTGAACAGCTGATGCTCAATAATCAAAAAGCATTGGGTGACGACCAGGTGTTAGTGATTTATAAAGACGGGAAAATGGCTTACCAGAAAACGTTGGGCGATTTCCGTCCGAATATCCAGGCTCCTATAGGCGAAAGCAGTCAATGGTTAACGGCTGCATTGGTAATGATTCTTGTTGATGAAGGCAAAATTTCTTTAGATGACAACCTGGGTAAATATTTACCCATTTTTCCTAAATGGCTGAAAGGTTATATTACCATCCGCAACTGTTTGAGTCATACTTCCGGAATTGAAGCCGATAAATCAGGTGCCGGTAAACTCTTTCAGAAAAAAAGTTTCAGTACGCTGGAAGAAGAAGTGAATTACTATGCGGAAAAAAGAGATATAGCCAATAATCCCGGTGTGTGGTTTCAGTATAACCAGATGGGCCCGAATATTGTTGGCCGTATACTGGAAGTCATCACTAAAAAGAAATTTGACCGGCTGATCCAGGAAAAACTCCTCCGTCCGCTTAATATGCGTTTAACCACATTCAGCAATTATACTTCAGCCATCAGCCCGGCAGATGGAGCTAAATCAACTGCTGCAGAGTATATGAATTTTTTATCCATGCTTCTCAATAAAGGAAAGTTTAACGGCAAACAGATCATCAGTGAAAAATCCGTTGCTGAAATGATGAAATTGCAAACAGGACAGGCTTTAAACAAATACACACCAACATTCATGAATGGCTTTAGCTATGGGTTGGGTACATGGCTTGAAACAAAAGACGGAACAGTAGTGAATTGTGTTTCACAAAACAGCCCCTTTGTATGGATTGACTACTGCCGTGGCTATGCCTGCATCCTTTTATCAAAAAAGGAACAGGATATGCAGAAGAGAGAATTGTACAATCAATTCAGGGCTGCTGTCGACAAACAGTTCACCTGCAAATAAGAAGCGTTCTTTTAAACTAACTGCATTTACAATTTTCCTGTTATGTACGAACATAAAAAACAACCGCTTGCATCAAAACAAACTTATTACAAACGTGTAGCCTGGAGTATTTTTCTTGCTACGGTTATTTTAATCAGTTGCCTGTTCATTGGCATTCTCGGTTATCATTACAGCGATAATATTCCCTGGCTCGATGCATTACACAACGCCTCTATGATTTTAAGTGGTATGGGGCCTGTAGTAACAATTACTTCAGATGCAGGAAAATGGTTCTCGTCTTTGTATGCCCTATTCAGCGGAGTGGTTTTCATCACGAATATTGGTTTGATACTTGCACCGGCACTGCATCGTTTGATACACAGCCTGCATGTAGAAGATAAAAAATAAATGAATGGTTCAGTAACAGTTTACGCTTACACCAGATTTCACCTGTCTTTCTTTGCAGAACAATATTAATCAACATACCGGCATCATTAAACAAACAGCTGCAGAGCTGGGCTTTGCCTTTTGCGGCATAGCCAAAGCTGAAAAACTGGATACTGATGCAAGGAGACTTGAAACATGGCTGAGCAAGGGTATGAATGGGACAATGCACTACATGGAAAATCATTTTGATTTAAGGGTTGATCCAACAAAACTTGTTCCGGGTGCTAAGACTGTAATTACCTTACTGCTGAATTACTATCCAACCGCTAAACAAACAGATGAAGCTCCAAAGATTTCAAAATATGCTTACGGCAAGGATTATCATGAAGTAATCCGGAATAAACTCCATGAGTTAATTGCAGCAATCAAAACCTCTGTTGGTGATATTAACGGAAGAGGATTTGTTGACAGCGCCCCTGTACTTGAACGTGCATGGGCTCAACGGAGCGGTTTAGGCTGGATCGGGAAGAACGGGAACCTGATTAACAAACAAAACGGATCTTTCTTTTTTATTGCAACACTGATTTGTGATTTAGAATTGGAATACGACTCTCCTTTTGCAAACGATTATTGCGGAAGCTGTACAAGATGTGTTGATGAATGCCCCACAGATGCCATCCTTCCGGGTAAAATTATTGATGGCAGCAAATGTATTTCCTATTTCACCATTGAATTAAAAGATGCATTGATTGATGAAAGTATGAAGGGAAAATTCGATAACTGGATGTTTGGATGTGATACCTGCCAGGATGTTTGCCCATGGAACCGTTTCAGCAAAGCAACAACTGAAACTAATTTTGCTCCAATACCTGAAATACTGAATCTTTCTGCAGATGAATGGGAAGAAATGAGCGAAGAAGTTTTCAAACAAATTTTCAGGCATTCGCCGTTGAAACGCACAAAGTTTGCAGGCATTAAACGAAACCTGAAATTTATGAGTGAAAAATAAAAGGGGCAGCGCCCCTTTATTTAAAATTTGTACCCGATTCTGAGAAGCACCCGGTTCATTGTATAATCAAGCGTACGTTTAATGGTAACTGTCGCTGTTCCATTCCAAACCTGTTCATCATATTTCTCTGTCATTGTTTTTGTACTGTAGCCCAGAGCTGTAAAAAAACCTCTGTGTTTACTGTTAAACAATGTATACCCAAACCCGATATCTGTATAAATTCCATTTTTAAAAATACTGCCTGAAGGAGGGCTCCATCCCCACCAGCCACCACCGGTACGGAGATTTTTTTGGCTCTCGGTTGGCCACGCAACATCAGCTCCTCCGTTTGCGTAAACAAATAACTTTCTGTTTCCTTTTCCTAAATATTTTTTAACATCAATAAACGCAGGCACCGTTCTGTACTTGTAATAATCAAATCCTGAACCTGCACCCACAAACCAGCCTTTAAATTCACATCCTGCCGTTAACAGCACCTGCCCGTTTACATGGTTATCGCCATTGAGCAAAGCTGTTTCTGCTGAAACGGACAATGTTCCTTTTTGCTTTCCCTGTTGCGCCTGCACCGAGAAAACAATCACGATGCAGAATACGCTGATATAAATTCCCTTCATAAAATTATTTTATAATCGAAACCTTACCCACAACATTAGCAGCTGCCGGATTGCTGTAATTAATAAAGTACAGTCCGTCTTTTGCAACAGTGATAGCCAATCCACCCAATGCAATTACGTCATAGGTTTCCATTCCACTGATTTGCTTTACCTGCACAAGACTGTTTACATTAGCCGCATCAAAAATTTTCAGTCCGTCTCTGCCATCACAGATTAACAGCAGGTTTCCATCTTTTGAAAGCCCGGCAGGTTCCCTTAGTGAATAAGATTTGATAAGAACAGGTGAAGTGAGTGTATTAATATCAAGCACATCAAGCTGATTAAGGAAACCGGCACATGTACTGCCGCTTCTTAATGTAACAAATGCGAAATGATCGTCGGCAATTACCGGATCGCAAACTCTTGCATGAGCAAACTGCCCGAGTTTTGTCGGGTTATCAGGGTTCGATGCATTATAAATAAACATACCTGTTTGTGATCCGATAAAGAGCTTATCATTATAAGGAAAAACCGTTTCGATATTTCCCTGTGTAAACTGAACTGTTTTTACATAAGCAGGCACTGCGGGGTTTGATGTGTTAAACACTTTCAGATCGCTCCAGCTTACAGTGTATAAGCGCTCGCCCATTAAGGCAAATCTTGCCATGGAGCCGCCAATACCATTTGTTACTCCGGAATTTACTGACTGACCGCCGCTTGAGGAACTGAAACTTGCAAAGACTAAAATATCCCTGCGGTTATTAAAAACGGGCACATCACCCATACTGTGTTTTACAACTGTATCAACCCGTACCCAGCTGGTAATTATTTTTGTTGTATCAGGAGAAAACCCGTTATAATACATTCTGTGCGGAAACACACCTTCAATAAATTGTTTCACCACCACATTTTGCGGATCGCTGATATCAATCGTTACAAGATCGGTATAGCAATCTGCATACAGATAATTTCCCCTTACTGCCAGATCTACACAACCCGGAATATTTACAAAGGCTATATTTCTTGGCGCAGCAGGATTGCTGAAATCAATAATGTGTACCCCTTTATCCAACTCACTTAAAAAAGCATAATTCCCTTTCACAAATAATTTGCCCGGATTGTTAATAGAAATTGCCGGGCCGCTTTTTGCTTCCGCTTTTACTTCAGCCTTGGTTTTATACACGGGTTTAAAAAAAGTATAGGATTCAGTAACGGTATCTTTTGTACAGCCGGAGATCCAGGCAATGGCAAGAAAAAAGAAAGATGCCTGAATGAATAATTTGTATCGCATAAAAAGTGTTTGAATCATTAACAGCTAATCTGTTGCATGCGTTGCACGGCTTCCTCTATTTTTTATTCAATCTCCACGATAATTGAATTCCTGTAAAGGAAAGATGCTGGTTAAGATCAAGCGATTTTTTCCATTGACCGGACAGTCCGTACTGGTATTGAAGCCCCAGTTGCAATGGATAGTTCATCTTTTTGCCCAGGCCGAAAGAAATCCCTGTACGCAACTGCAATTGCGAACGGCTGAACAGGGAACGGTCGTAGTAATAAGTTTTAGTTGCGCTGTAATAATATTGTGCATTAGAGCCGGCGAGGTAGCTGTAAGCAACTCCTCCATTAAAAAGGACGGGACGCTTTGCAGCTTTAGTTACCTGCAGATGATAGAGAACCGGTATTTCGATAAAATGATACCTGTCTTTATATGTAACATTGTTTCCAACCCTTGCATAATTGTTTACTACACTGGTACCAAGACTGTTACTGAATTGTGCGTCTGCATAAACGACGCTGCTTGTTTTATGTGATGATGAATAATAACCGTACCCAAGGCCGATTGATAAAGCAGAGCGTCGGGCAATTGATTTTTTCAACTGAACACCTGCAGTAAATCCAACTCCATTTTTCACTTTCGCCGAATCTGATGGCGATGATGAATATCCGCTGCCCACCTGACCAGAGCCTGGTGAAGCATAAAATCTGCCGTTTTTATTTGAGCTTTCCGTAAACTGGCTCATATCTGCAACACCTCCTCTGAAAACAAGAGCAATTTCAAATCTCTTCTTATCAGTGATTACAGGTTTTCCTGCAGCCAGCATTTGTTTCACAGAGTTATTTGCAGTACTATCCGTAACACTAGTTTTTTCTGTGACAGTGGCAGGGGTTGTTACAACAGGCTTTACAGACTCATCAGATTTTGCTTCGGCAACCGGCTTCTCTTCTGCAATGACTTTTTCTGTTATAACAGGTTTTTCTGTTTTAATCTGCTCATTCTCCTTTGTTACGCTTACAACAGGATTCTTTTTTTCTTCAGGTAATGGAACATTCACTTCTCCATGATTCACTGCATCCGGGTTCTTTATTGCAGGAGCAATTGGTTTTTCTTTTGTTACAACCAGTTGGTCATTTTGCTTACCAGCTGTTTTTTTATTCTTTTTTACAATTAAGCCATCTGCAACCGGCGCATCCTTTTTCGTTTTAACTACAACAGCATCCTGTTCCTGGCGGGAACTTTTTTCAATGACTGTTTGCATATTTTTTTCTTCAGCAACAGGCTTGCCTTCGGGAACAGTTTCGGTTTGTTTATTCTGATTGTTTTCTATAGATAAAGAAGATTCTGTTTTTTGCGTTGTTGTTACCGTTGTGGATGCATTTGTATTTCCTTTTTCGATTGAATAAAGAAACCAGGCCCCGACTCCTGTACACAAAACAATAGCAGGCAACCACCAGAAGAAAAACCTTCTGCGGCGTTTACATTCACGGATCTGCACTTCCACTTTTTGCCATACAGCATCAGAGGGCGTAAATTTCAATTCCTCCAACTTATGCTCCATTCTTTTTTCGAATTCGTTATTGTGCATAATTATTGGTTTTAGGGTGTACAGATTCAAAATTCTCCATCCAGGTAATCAGTAATGATCTTGCCCGCAGGTATTGCGATCGGGAGGTAGTATCTTTTATACCCAGCATCTGCCCTATTTCAACATGCGAAAAACCTTCAATGGCATGCAGGTTAAAAATAGTTTGATATCCTGTTGGCAACTGCCTGATCAAAGCTGCAATTTCTTTTACCGCCATATTCATGGCCGGGTTGTCATCAGAAACGGGATGAAGCCCATCGTCATGAAAAACAAGTTCAGTTTGATAATTACGGGAACGTTTTAAATAATTCAGTGCAGTGTTTACAACAATCTTCCTGATCCATCCACCCAACTGCCCTTCTTCTTTATACTGGTGCAGATGTGTAAACACTTTTACAAAAGATTCCTGCAATACATCTTCAGCATCAGCCATCGACTTGGTATAGCGGTAACAAACACCCAGCATTGTTTCTGCAAATGCATCATACAATTGTTTTTGCGCCTGTGGTTTACCCCGCAAACAGTCTTTTATTAATTGCCGTTGATCGATCATTCAGTTAATTGCTATGTTGACAAGCAGTTGAGGGAAAGCGTTGCTTGAGCACGCAAAAATATCGTATAAATAAAAGCCCGGCTGAAATGCCGGGCCCGTATTTAAAAGCTACGGAAAAACAAGGTTAACCTGCAGGATCAGCAGGGGTATTAGAATTATTATCTCTTTCTCTGAAAGGATAAGGCATAAAGTTGCGGGTGCGTTCAGATGCAGCCCGTCCGAATCTGCGCATGTCTTCCAGTTTTAAGCCAGACATATACAGTTCAATACACCTGTTTCTGTATATCTGATCAAGTATTGCTGCCTGTGTAAAAGGACCAACCAGCAGTGGCAAATCAGCTCCAACTCCAAAAGGATCATTTACTGCTTTTTTTGTAACAATTTTATTTAATTCAACTAATGCATTCACAATATCCGGAGTTGCAGCACGGGCATAGCATTCAGCTTTTATTAAAGTGATTTCTCCCGGAAGATAAACGGGGAAGGCCGTTGTTGTGACAGCTGCAAACCCTTTCATTAAAAAGCGTGATGCAGAAGATCCGCTCAACACCATGTAAAAAGGAACACGTTTATCTGAAAGATCGGGCTGTAAACTTCCCAATAATCCCATCGTTGAGTCAATTGGCTGGTACACGTTGAAATTGGAGCCGGCTACATCATAAATCGGATTTGGATTAGCTGCCTCAAAATTCAATGTTGATTTTTTTGTGAGGTCAACAAGATTAGCTGTTGTTAATGCCAGGGCATAGTTACCTGAGAACAGTAAATACCTTGCTTTTAACGCATTCAATGTATTTACAATATCCACACCGGCTGGTATTGAAGCAGTAAAGGATGCACTGATTGGATTTGCAGCAATGACGGTAAGTGCATTATCAATTACAGTAATCG
>Ga0066476_100220_pt1 | contig 14886 bp, 14 predicted proteins | sample LakWasM112_LOW13_2_FD_59558 | JGI IMG/M metagenome (GOLD analysis project Ga0066476, IMG submission 59558) | Freshwater sediment methanotrophic microbial communities from Lake Washington under simulated oxygen tension - Sediment Metagenome 112_LOW13 | ecosystem: Environmental > Aquatic >... | reverse complement strand
GTTGCAAATGGTGCCATACATATTGTTGTGAACAATGGCGGGTTTACTAATAACGGCACATTTATCAAAAGCACAGGTACTGTATCATTTACGGGAAGCGGTGCAACAAGTTCCTCATTTATTGATGGTACTGCAACAACTGATTTTTATAACCTAACCTTGAATAAATCTGCCAATGGATTACAGTTGAACAGAAATATCGGTGTCTCTAATCTTATTACATTTACCAGTGGAGACAGTATTTTTCTTAACAGCTTCATTGTTGACCTCGGCAGTACAGGCAGTTTATCAGGCGAAACAAGTTCAAAAAGATTTACCGGTCAAACCGGGGGGTATATCATGTCTACCCAAACATTAAATGCACCTTCAGCCGCAAATCCCGGAAATCTTGGAATGGAAATTACCAGCGCTGCCAACCTTGGCAGTACAGTGATTAAAAGGTCGCACACTGTTTACAGAGACAGGTCTATCACACGAAACTTTGATATTACTCCAACCAACAATGCTGCACTGAATGCAACATTAGTATTTAATTATTTCCATTCTGAATTACGAACTACAACAGAGTCAACCCTCAGTACTTATTCAAGCAGTAACGGCGGGGCCAATTGGTTTTATGTAGGTGGCGGCCCGGATCTGAACACCATCAGTAATTACATAACAAGTACGAATGTACCTTCCCTGCACTTACTTTCTTTATTCAGCCTTGCCGACCTTCCCGTTCATCTTCTTTATTTAAAAGGGAAAGCAGTTAACAGGGAGGCTCAGCTTGAGTGGGCTACCAGTGGTGAAATTGATAATGATTATTTTGACATTGAGCGCTCTGCTAACGGAATTACATTTTCAAAAATCGGAGTTGTGAAAGGAAGTGGCAACACAAGTATAAAGCAAACCTACCTGTTTACCGATGAGCACCCGCTGGTAGGTGCGAACTATTACAGGATAAAACAGGTAGATACAAATCTTGATTTTATGTATTCCGGAATTGCTTCTGTAGAGATATCAGAACCGCAGGTTGGCATCAGCCTCTCCCCCAACCCTGCAACCAACCTGATATTTGTAAAAGTAAATGAGATGGAAGCAGATGTAGTAGACCTGAATTTGATGGACCAGCACGGAAAAATCTACAAATCTATTTCACTTAAATGCAAAAAAGGAGAGAACATCTTTACAGTTAATATAGCAGATTTGCCAAAGGGGCTCTATTACATCAATCTTTCAGGAAAAAACAAGCAATCTGTGAAATTCCTTAAAATGTAACAACATAACAGAAAACAACATCGTTATTAATATCCAAAACCCTTACAAATGAAAAATAAACAATTATTCCAGGAGCTGGCAAGCTGGCAATGGGAAATAAGCGGTTATCAGAAAGCAGCCTTTATGATCGAAGAGAGGTTAGATGCTATTCATAAACATGACGGAGACATCCTTACCGAAACAACAAGGAAAGTTGACAGCTTACAAAACCAGATTATTGACCAGGAAAGGGAACTGGACGAACTGGAGAGAGTGCTGGTTATACAAAAGGAAAGCTTAAGGAATTATAAAGAATCTGCAGAATGGCAGAGCCGTATTGAAAAACAGCAACAGGCTCTCCGCACCCGGGTAAACCAGGAAAAGTCAGTTTTCTGCTTACTGAAAGATGATTACAACAAAGTACTTTCTGAAATGCTGTTAAGAATTGCCTCATAAGCAATTAAACTGCCTTTTACCAAAGAAGCAACAGACCATGCTTACAGATCTGAACAGGGTTTTATTGCTGTTCATCAAGTATCACATAACCGGTTATAGTCTGAAAATAATATCAACACCCCGCATTTCACGGGGTGTTTTGCTATTCAGAAACAATCTCTCTGACCGAATCAGCTGCTCCCGTAAAAAGCAGCTTGTTTACTGCGCAATGAGCAGTGTTGTTAAAACAAGCTTTCCCGCCTTAGCTGCCTTTTTCTGTGACTTTTTACTTAAATAACGGGCATATTAAACTGCTGATTTTATCATTTTGTTTCTGAAACGACTAGCCTGTAAACGGTTCAGGGAATATTTTACGGGCATTAAAAAAAACTGTTACGTTACCATTCTGTTGTAACATTATTCTATATTTGAATGAGTATTAAAATTATATACCATTTAACCTTAACGTTTGAAACGATTTTTACTCACCGATGACCATGAGGTTGTACGTTCGGGAATAGCAAGTGTTTTAAGAAATGATTATCCGGCTTCTGAAATTACTGAAGCTACAAATGAAAATGACGCCTGGATTGCCTTAAAAAAAGAGGAGTTTGACCTTGTTATTCTGGATATTCATATGCCGGAATCGGATGCCCTTACGTTTACCGAAAAAATTAAAAGCTTTTACCCCGATACAAAAGTGCTCATCTTCTCAATGGGTGCTGAGCATATTTATGCAAAAAGGTTCCTGAATGCCGGGGCGTCAGGGTTTGTTTCAAAAGACAGTGGTCTTACAGAATTAAGAAAAGCCATTACCCTCAGTTTGCAGGGTAAAAAATACATCAGCGAGAGCTTAGCCTCATTACTGGTTGACTCGCTGCATGCCAAGCAAAAAGTAAATCCGTTTGAAAACCTGAGTGCCCGTGAACTGGAAGTGCTCGCCTTATTAATAAAAGGGAATACGGTTACAGGTATCAGCAATTCCTTAAACCTCAGCATCTCATCTGCCAATACTTACAAAAGAAGAATCTTTCAGAAACTGAATATCAGTAACCTGGTAGATTTAATTCAGCTGGCCAATTTGCATAAAATGATTTGACCAACAGGAGGCCTGCAGGAGTTAATCGGTGTATTTCTGCAGAAGCTTATTCAGCCCAGTCAGCAATAAAAATATTGGTATCTCTTGTTCCTCCGTTATTACGGTTACTACAGAAAATAATCTTTTTTCCATTGGGGCTGAACATGGGGAAAGCATCAAATCCTTTATCCCGGCTGATTTTTACAAGATTGCTTCCGTCTTCATTCATTACATATAAATTAAATGGAAACCCTCTCTTGTATTCATGATTGCTGGCAAAAATAATTCGCTTACTGTCGGGCATATAGGCAGGAGCCCAGTTTGCCTGGCCAAAATTCGAAACCTGCCGGGCATTTGTTCCATCAGCGTTGGCCACCCATACTTCCATATTGGTAGGAGCTACTAACCCCTCTGCCAATAACTCTTTATATTCTTTGATTTCGGCTTCTGTTTTCGGCCGACTTGCACGCCAGATGAGTTTTTTACCATCAGGGCTGAACCATGCACCACCATCATATCCAATTAAATTGGTAATGCGTTTTTCTTTACCGGTTTTTAAATCCATTATGTACAAATCAATATCCCCATCTTTTGTACTGGTGTACAGCATCTTCTTCCCGTCGGGCGAAAGTGTTGCTTCAGCATCATAACCTTTGCTATGTGTAAGCTGCTTTACAATTTTTCCGTTCAGATCAGCCATGAAAATATCATAACTATCGTACAAAGGCCAGATGTATTTATTACCGTATTTTTTGCGGTCAGGAACCGGCGGGCATGTATCGGCTCCCAAATGGGTAGATGCATAAATGATATGCTTACCATCTTTCATGAAAGCAGCACAGGTAGTTCTTCCTTTACCGTTGCTGATTCGTTTTGGTTGAAACTTTTCGCCGGCTTTGGGCACTTTGCCAATAAAAATCTGGTCGCACTGAATACCTTCTTTGGGATTTGTCTTCTGATAAATGATCCATTTGCCATCAAAGCTGAAATAGGCTTCGGCATTATCTCCGCCAAAAGTTAACTGCTGAATATTTTTAAAGTGTTTTTCTTCGGGATACAGGATTGTATCACCGGCAGATTTCACCTGCTTAACATGATTTACAGCAACTGTTCTGAAAGAAATCAGGGCCACAACTGAAATAAGGACGGAAAAAGAAAGCAAACGCTTAAGCATGAATCAAAAATTTTGGTAAATATATTGTCTCCGGAAGCTGCAAATGTCAGGAAAATGTAAGAACAGCAAGCTGAAAATAATTTAGTTTTGCGCCATGCAATTAAAAGCTGTTATCTGTTTTACCTTTTTTGTATTGTTTTTCACTGCATGTACCAATAACGGCAGCACTAAAAAAGAAACATCTGCTGACACAGCTACCGGCAGCCGGCAGGTTAAAGAACTGGAAACAAAACTTAGTAAAGAACCCGAGGCCGATAGCTTAAGGGAAGGCTTGGTACAGCAGCTTGTTCTCAATAATCAATACGACAAAGCCCTGGAACAGATAGAGATATTGCTGAAAAAAAATCCTTCGAGCCCTGCTTATCTATTTATGAAAGCAGATGCACTTGAAAAGAAAAGTGATACAACGGGTGCCATTTCTTTTTTTGAACAATCTGTAACCGCCGCAGGAATCTTTACAGAAGCTCAGCTGCGCCTTGCCTCTCTGTATGCAGAAACCGGCAATAAAAATGCACTTCAAATATGTGACTCAATGCTGAAAGATCCGACCGCAGTCAGTTTAAGAAGTGATATCCTGTTCATTAAAGCCGTTTATTATAATAAGGTAAAAGATACCAGGAATGCACTCCGCATTTACGATCAGCTTATTAAAGAAGATTATACCTACCTCGATGCCTATATTGAGAAAGGACTGATTTATTATGATATGGGTAATTTCAACGAAGCTCATAAGCAATTTGAACGCAGCACCAACGTCAGTAATAAATTTGCAGATGGTTATTTCTGGATGGCAAAAGCAGAAGAAAAAATGAATAAAACGCAGGATGCCATTGACAACTATAAACGTTCACTGGCCCTGGATCAGTCCATTGGCGAAGCAAGAGATGCGTTGAAACGATTGGGTGCCGTGAAATGAGAAATCAGAAACGAAGAATAAAAATAAGAAAGTCAAAATACAAACAATTAACTACAAACTATTCAAATGGCGATTATTGCACCTTCATTATTATCAGCAAATTTTATTAACCTGCAGGCCGATTGTGAAATGCTCAATGCCAGCAGGGCCGATTGGTATCACCTGGATGTAATGGATGGCCGGTTTGTTCCCAATATCACCTTCGGACCAATGATCATTGAGTTTTTACGCAAGGCATCTTCCAAAACATTTGATGTACACCTGATGATTGAAGAACCGGAAAAATATACTGAGTTGTTTAAAAAAGCCGGTGCCGATATTCTTACCGTACATTATGAAGCCTGCACGCATCTGCACCGTAATATTCAACAGATAAAAAGCCTGGGCATGAAAGCCGGTGTTGCATTAAATCCACATACACCGGTTTCATTACTCAAAGATATCATTGCTGATATTGATCTTGTTTGTATCATGAGTGTAAACCCCGGCTTTGGCGGGCAATCATTTATTCCCAATACGCTTGTCAAAATAAAAGAGCTGCGCCAAATGATTGATGAAAAAGGATTGAAGGTGGATATTGAAATTGATGGCGGTGTTACTTTAGAGAATGCAAAGACAATTCTTGATGCCGGAGCTACCGTACTCGTTGCCGGAAATACCGTATTCAGATCACCTGATCCTGCAGAAACAATCAGTAAACTGAAAAATATAAGCTAATCTGTTTCGTTTTAACAGAAAGACTTAGTTTTATTTCCCATGAAGGCAACCAAAACCTGCTTCCTTTTGCTTATGCTGTTCGTTTCTTCTTTTGCCTTTGCGCAAAAGAAATCTGCAACTGTAACGGGAAAAGTATTGGATGAGAATGAGCATCCGCTCAGCAATGTTTCCGTTGTTATTCTTGGTCGTTCAACCGGTGTTATCAGCAACGACTCCGGTTTCTTTAAAATAAAAGTACCTGCCGATAAAGCATTTGCCCTCATTTTCTCTTACACATCTTACCGTACAGAGCAACGGAATTTCTTTTTAAATGAAAGCGAAGAAGAACAGATAGTTCTCCGTTTGGAAAAAGGTGTAAAGGAATTACAGGAAGTAACGGTGAAAGATGACCGTATAAGAACAGAAGCTTCTTCCTTCCGTATCAATCCGAAAAATGCGCTGATCCTTCCTTCGGCAACAGGTGGTGTGGAAGCTCTGATCAAAATTTTTGTGGGCAGTAACAATGAACTTACATCACAGTATTCCGTACGTGGCGGCAGTTATGATGAGAACCTGATTTATGTAAACGATTTTGAAGTGTTCCGTCCTTACCTGGTTCGGCAGGGACAACAGGAAGGGTTGAGTTTCATTAATCCAGAAATGGTGCGGAGCCTTACATTTTATAATGGAGGCTTTCAGTCAAAGTTTGGTGATAAGATGAGCAGCGTGCTCGATATTCAATACAAACGCCCGAAAACATTCGGTGGCTCAGCCTACATTTCATTGCTTGAACAGGGTTTGCATTTTGAAGGTGGCACAAAAGACGGGAAAGTAAGTTTTGTTGCAGGCGCAAGAAATAAAAGCAACCAGAGTTTACTGAGCAGTCAGCAAACAAAAGGAAATTATGTTCCGTCAAGCAATGATTTCCAGGGATATATTACCTGGCAGCCCAACGCTAAATGGATGTTTGAAGGAATGACCAATCTTTCCAGAACACAATTCAAACTGAATCCTGAATTCAGCAGTCAAACCGCATCTGTCTTCTCTCCTTTCTTTACAGCCAATCTTGGTTTGGATATTTATTTTGCCGGTGGAGAAAGAGATCAGTACAGCACCACCATGTTTGGCATTGCTGCCAATCATCAGCCACGGAAAAATCTAAAGTTGAAATGGATGCTGAGCCAGTTCAGCAACAAGGAAGAAGAATCGTTCGATATACAGGGTGCCTATTTATTTGGTGAGCGTGACTTCGACAGAAGCCGGGCAAGTTTTGGTTTAATTGTAAGTCCGCTTGGTTCAGGTGTATTTCAAAATTTTGCCAGAAACCGTCTCAACATTGAAATACAAAATGCAACACATAAGGGAAGCCTTGAAAAAGGAAACCATTTTTTTCAATGGGGTAACAGCTTCGAACGGCAAACCATCAGCGATAAATTAAATGAATGGGAACTGCAGGACAGTGCCGGTTATACATTACCCTTCAACCCCAACCTGCTGCAGTTAAGCAAGGTCATTAAATCAACATCTGATTTTTCTTTTTTCCGCACACAGGGTTATGTGCAGGATAATATCATATTGAATGACTCACTGAACATGACTTTACAGGTGGGTGTCCGTTATAATTATAACACATTGAACAATGAAATGCTTGTACAACCAAGAATTCAGTTTGCATTTAAACCAAAGTGGAAGAAAGATATTATCATCCGCACCTCAGCCGGCGCTTATCATCAGCCACCTTTCTATCGGGAATTAAGACGTTATAATGGCACAGTGAATAAAGATGTAAAGGCACAAAAAAGCTGGCAGGCAGTTGCAGGCATTGATTATAATTTTAAAGGCTGGGGTAACCGACCATTTAAATTACAGGTGGAAGCTTATTACAAACACATGTATGATGTAGTGCCTTATGATATAGACAATGTCCGCATCCGTTATTTCGGCAGCAACAGTGCCAAAGCCTATACCACAGGTATTGAAGCAAGAATATTTGGAGAGCTGGTGAAAGATGCAGAAAGCTGGGTGAGCATCGGCTTGATGCGTTCAAGAGAAAACTTAAACAATGATCAGTGGTATAATTACAAACTGGATTCATTAAACAATCCAATCGACAGCACATTAATGCAGGGAGGATGGATCAGAAGACCAACAGACCGTTTACTCACCTTTGGTATGTTTTACCAGGATTACCTGGCAACCAATAAGAATTTTAAATTTTCCATGAATTTTTTATATGGCACCAACCTGCCTTACAATATTCCCAACAGCGTGAAGTACAGAAATGCCTTAACCATTGACCCCTATATCCGTGTTGATTTTGGTTTCAGTGCTTTATTACTGGATGGCGAACGCAGCAAACGCAGAAGTCATAATCCTTTCAGGGAATTCAACAGTATTTGGGCAAGTCTTGAAATTTTTAATGTTATTGACAGGCCTAATACAATTTCTTATATGCTGATCAAAGATTTCAGCAATACTGTTTTCTCCATACCCAATCGCTTAACTCCACGGTTAATCAATTTTAAGATTGTAGCGAGGTGGTAATGTTGAAATAATTTCAGTAGATTAGTTTATCCAAAAACGATTGCCATGCCATCAACTCCGCTTCATCAGTTCCTGAAGAACGAGCAGGAATACCCGAATGATATTTTTCTCCGCCAACCTTTTAACGGTGTATGGAAAGAATGGACCTGGAAACAGGCTGCTGATGAAAGCAGGCGAATGGCCGCCGCATTAAAAGCATTGAACCTTCCTGCAAAAAGCCATATCGCTATCCTTTCAAAAAACTGTGCACACTGGATGATGGCAGATGTAGCCATTATGATGGCAGGTTGTGTTTCCATTCCCATCTATCCCACATTAACAGCAGCATCCATTCAGCCAATTCTTGAACATAGTGATGCCAAAGCAATTTTCATTGGCAAGCTCGATGACTTCTCTTCGCAGGAAAACGGCATACCATCCAACCTTATACGTATCGGTTTTGATGATTATGACCGCAAAGAGAAACACAGCTGGAATGAACTTATACAACAATCAACTCCATTGGCAGAAGTACACAACTGGACTGCTGATGAAATAATGACCATCATTTACACATCAGGCACAACAGGCAAACCAAAAGGTGTTGTGCATACAGCAGGAAACTTTGATGCAGTTCTTACAGTTGCCATTAAAGAACTGCAATTGCCAAAACGGTCAGTTTTGTTTTCCTACCTTCCCCTCAGCCATATCGCAGAACGTGTAGGCGTTGAAATAAACGGGATTTACAGCGGATCAGTTATATCCTTTGCTGAATCAATTGAATCATTTGCAAGGAATGTAGAAGAAATTCAACCGCATTTATTTTTTGCAGTTCCAAGATTATGGGGAAAGTTCAGGGAAGGTATTCTGAAAAAAATTCCGCAGAAAAAACTAAACATTCTTCTGTCCATTCCTATCCTCAATGGTATTGTACGAAAAGGTATTCGGAAAAAACTAGGACTTTCAAGAGCCACACATATTTACAGTGCTTCTGCTCCCATTTCCGTTGACATGCTGCAATGGTTCGATAAACTTGGTGTAACCATTATACAGGCATTGGGCATGACGGAAGATTGTGTATATGCACACTTTGAAAGGCCAACTGCTTATCGTCACGGTTCGGTTGGGAAACCATTCAGCGGGTTGCATGTAAAAATTTCTGAAGAAGGTGAATTGAGAGTGAAAAGCACAGCTAACATGAAAGGTTATTACAAAGAGCCGGAGCTTACCGCTGAAATGTTTGATGAAGAAGGGTATTTAAAAACAGGCGATATCTGTGAATATGATCATGATGGATTTTTATATGTTACCGGCCGCATAAAAGATCAGTTTAAAACAGATAAGGGGAAATATATTTCACCTGCACCCATTGAAATGAAGCTGCTGGCCAACACAGATATTGAACAAACCTGCGTGGTAGGTATGGGTATTCCGCATCCCATTGCATTGGTTACCTTATCAGATATCGGTAAACAAAAAACAAAAGAAGAACTCATGGAGAGCCTGACTGCCTCCCTGTCTGCCGTAAATCCTACTCTTGAAAATTTTGAACAGCTGGGAAAAGCAGTGATCATGAGAGAAAACTGGTCAATCGAAAATGGTTTACTCACCCCTACTTTAAAAGTAAAACGTAACCAGGTGGAAAAAATTCATCAATCGTTTTACCCGGAATGGTTTGAACAAAAAGGGAAAGTGATCTGGGAATAATCTTTTCTTTGCAGGATTGATGAAACCTGAAGCTACATTACAAACATTTCAGTTTAATGCTTATCATGTGCAGGCTTATGTACCTGATGCGTTACCGTTGCAGCAATGGTTTACTGCAAACCAAAAACTAAACCCATCATTTCCATCTCCGTACTGGGCGCAGGTATGGCCTGCAGCAAGAGCACTTTGCCGTTTTATTGCAGAACAACCACACTGGATTCAGGATAAACAAATACTGGAACTGGCAGCAGGGCTGGGCTTACCCTCCTTACTTGCTGCAGGACTTGCCAAAGAAGTAACCTGCAGTGATTATATAGCTGATGCCGTGGACATGATGCAATGCTCCGTTAAGCACAACGATTTACAGAATACAAAGAGTATTCTGCTTGACTGGAATGAGTTACCTCCTGATATAAAAACGGATGTATTGCTGCTGAGTGATATTAATTATGAACCATCTGCTTTTGAAACCTTACTTAAAGTGATGAAGCAGTTCCTGGCAAATGGCACAGTCATCCTTTTATCTACACCACAGCGTTTAATGGCAAAACCTTTTATTGAACAAATACTTCCTTATTGTATTCAGCAAAATGAAATACCGGTAAAAGAAACAAAGCCGGAAACAATCTGCACTGTAATGATTCTGCAGAAATAAACTTACTTCTTCAGCAGCTTTTCAAATTTTTTCAACTCCGTTATTTCTGCTGAACTGAGGATTTCATTGTTCTCATACTTTGCTTTTAAAAACAACACCTGTTTATGCATCGGGTATTTTTCCAGTATGGAATGAATGATGGCGCCTGTTGCTTCATCTTTTACAAACATCGGTGTTGGTGCAGATGCTGCAGCTCTTTCCCTCGTTGGTTTCTTTAAAATAATTGCTTCCAGTGTAGCCAGCTTGTGCTCAGGAATTGTTGAAACCCTGGTTGCTTTCTGATACAGCCCTTCCAGTTGTTTTTTACTTAACCCTCCCCTTTCTTCATACTGAAAGGCAAGGCTTTTAATAAATACAGAATCCGGTCTTGCTGCCAGCATCAACTGCAGCACATCTCTTGTAACATCAACATCAGCTTTTTTTCTTTGCATGAGATGATGAAAGTAAGAAAAAGACAGGCAGGTTGTAACATCACATACGAATGGATTTTTTCAACACAAAAAATGAAACCAACTAAAGGAATTCCTTTTGCAAATACCTTAACACTTTCCACAGTCTGTTAATAAGTAACTTTATGTTATTCAGTTTTCAATAAGTAATATTGGATACAGATGGATTGGTTAGAAGTATCTGTACATTACAGACACTTATTTGTGAACATGGTAGGTTCTGAAACCCTGATTCCGGCACCGACCTTAAAATGAAAAAGCTTTGACTGAAACAATCATTAACCTCGAAACCGTCAACCCTATTGAGTTCTTCGGTATCAACAACGGCAAGCTCGACATTCTCAAGAAAAAATTCCCGCTTTTAAAAATCCTTTCAAGGGGTACACAGATCAAACTCAGCGGCAGTCCCGAACAGGTGGGCCAGGCCAAAGAAAAAATTGATTTACTCATTGCTTATCTTGAACGCAACGGACAGCTGAGTGAAAACTATCTTGAACAGATTCTTGGTGGCGATGATCAGGAAACGATTGACAACTTTATTGAACGTAATCCAAGCGATGTACTGGTGTTTGGCCCCAACGGAAGATCTGTAAGAGCCCGCACACAAAACCAGAAACGCATGGTGGCAGCCATTGATAAAAATGATGTGATGTTTGCCATCGGACCCGCAGGTACAGGTAAAACCTACACTGCAGTTGCCTTAGCAGTAAGAGCATTGAAAAATAAACTGGTGAAGAAAATCATTCTTACACGTCCGGCAGTTGAAGCTGGTGAAAGTCTTGGTTTCTTACCGGGTGATTTGAAAGAAAAGATTGATCCATACCTGCGTCCTTTATATGATGCACTCGATGATATGATTCCTGCAGACAAGCTTGGTTACTATATGAGCACCCGTGTAATAGAAATTGCACCGCTGGCCTATATGCGTGGCCGTACTTTGGATAATGCATTTATCATCCTGGATGAGGCGCAGAATACAACCGATCTGCAGTTGAAAATGTTCCTTACCCGTATTGGTGCCAATGCAAAAGCCATCATTACCGGTGATCTTACACAGGTTGATTTACCCAAGAATCAACGCAGCGGTTTGATCAAAGGCATCAACATCCTGAAAAATATTGACGGTATCTCTCATATTGAACTGGATGAAGAAGATGTGGTTCGTCACCGTTTGGTGAAAGCCATTATCCGGGCATACGACAAAGACTACCAGCAGGAACAGGAACAGGGTGGCTACCGAAGATGAGTACTTACACCGCAGCATACAACCGAATCCCGTTTCAATTGAGATGGGATTTTTTTTAGATAGAAGCATGCCTGCCCGACTTTCTTCATTCAGCCGGGGATAACACAGATTTATACGAACGGCCGCAGAAAGATCCGTTTCAATCGCTTTCATCCGCCAAACCCGTGTTTCTATCCTTGCTTTGTTAAAACTATTTTTCCAATCAATCCCTTTTGTACTTTTGATTGATATGAAGAAACTTTTACTTCTCCTCCTGGTTATTGTTTTGATTGCTGCCTGCAAAAACAATCAGCATGAACGCCCCACTGATGCACTGGATACAGCCCGGGAATTTATACGCAGTTCTTTAGACGGGGATTTTGAATGGGCCGGTGAATTAATGATAAGAGACAGTTTAAACCTCTATGAACTGAGTGTGATTGAAAAAAAATACAAAAATGAAATGAGTGCAAAAGATAAAGAAGGATATAAAAGCTCATCCATTCTTGTACATTCAGTTGACAATGTAAGCGACAGCGTGGTAATTGTCAATTATTCCAATTCTTACAAAAAGAAGCAAATGCCGGTGAAAGTGATCAAAAGAAACGGTGTATGGCAGGTTGATTTTAATTATACATTTACGGGAAACCTTTAAAGAAGAATACAGAAGAAAGAAGTTAGAAGATAGAATAGATTTCCGACATGTAAAGAGTCTGAAAATTTTCTACCTTTTATCATTCTAACTTCTGGCTTCTAACTTCTTTCTTCTATGCTTAAAAACTTTCTTCTTGTTGGCCTTGGGGGTGCAGTGGGCAGTGTGCTGCGGTATGCTTTTTCGTTCTGGTTTAAAAGTGCCGCTTTTCCCCTGGCTACTTTCCTTGTAAATTTTATCGGCTGTTTTATCATTGGAGCTGTGTTTGGTTATGCCATACGCAATGAAGATTTTTCTGCAACCTGGCGCCTGTTCCTTGTAACCGGAATCTGCGGCGGGTTTACAACCTATTCTGCCTTCTCTGTTGAAATGCTTACTCTACTGCAGCAAAACCGTTTCGGCACATTTGCAGTTTACCTTTTAGCAACCGTTGCTTTGGGCTTACTGGCTTCCTGGCTGGGTTATGTTTTGCTGAAATAAATCATCACCTGTAAAAAAATAAAATGACTGTTCCTGATAAAAAAGAGTTTTGGTTAAAGCTGAATGCATATCATTTTAACCATATAGCATCCCCAAAAATCTGGAATCATTTAGCTGAACTGTTTGGAGGAGAAGATGCTTCAACCAAAGCTTTTGCAGATAAAATACGCCGTAAACACGATTGGAAAACCGGTTTTGCATTAAAAGCCATTCATGAGTATAAAAAATTTATATACCTCGGTGTCATCAGCAATTTTAATGTAACCCCTTCAAAAATAATAGACACCGTATGGCATGAGCATTTATTGTTTACGAAAGCATACCGTTTATTTTGCGAAGAAATCATTGGATTTAATTTTGATCATCACCCTGAACTTATTTCGTTTGATGAGCAAACAGAAGTTTATGCAGAACAATATGTAAAGACCCTACTGCTCTACCGCAGGGAATTTGGTGTTGATGCACCAGTTGATATCTGGAGTGTGCCGAAATTTAATGCTTCGCAAATAGCTTCCTTACAGGCTTTTTACCCTCAAAAAAGAAAAGAAATGATTGCAAACGGCACAGATACCGATTACTCCGGGTATGATCAGGACTTACCGCTGGTAAGTTATTTCGATTCCGATCAATTTGCTGAATTTGGCGGAGGTGATTTTGGTGGAGCAGGTGCAGGAGGCGATTTTAGTGACAGCTCAGAGAGTTCAGATAGTGGAGACAGCAGTTGCAGCTCCGGGTGCAGCAGTGGCTGTGGCGGAGGTGGTGATTAACTCTAAAGCAAAAGAATAAACCCCTCCTTCCCAACTCGTTGCCTCTTTGGCTCATACCTATTCCCTTGCTTGCAACTTCTTTCTCCCCGCATTTTGTTCTTTCCCTTCTTTTCAGGTACTTCGCAGACTGTAACAATCAAATTATGTCTACACCCGGAAAGAAAGATGCGTTAGGAAAGGGAATACGCTCCCTGCTGCAAAGTATTGATGATGATCTGAAAACAACGGCAGGACAACTGAAGCCAACGGTAACTGAAGCTGTGACCACTATGCTGCGGATTCCCGTTGGGGAAATCGAGATCAATCCCAAGCAGCCCAGAAGGGATTTTGATGAACTGGCCCTGAAAGAACTGGCCGACAGCATCAAAATGCATGATATTATTCAGCCTGTTACCGTTTCAAAAATCGGTGCTAATAAGTACCGGTTAATTGCGGGTGAAAGAAGATGGCGTGCCAGCAAGCTGGCCGGGTTAAAAGACATCCCGGCTTATATCCGCCAGGCAAATGACCAGGAATTACTGGAACTGGCCTTGCTGGAAAATTTACAGAGAGAAAATCTCAATGCAGTTGAAATTGCCCTCAGCTATAAACGCCTGATGGAGGAACTGAACTATACACAGGAACAGGTGGCCGAAAGAATGGGGAAAGACAGAACAACCGTTACCAATTATATCCGGCTTTTGAAACTCCCGCCCGATATTCAGTTAGCTGTACGTTCGGGTGAATTGAGTATGGGCCATGCAAGAGCATTGATTAATGTAGATACGGTTGATAAACAGCTCTACGTATATCACCACATCAAACAAAAAGGATTGTCCGTTCGGCAAACGGAAGCACTGGTACGCCAGTTATATAAATCAACCCCTGTTAAAAAATCGGTAAAGAGCGGG
>Ga0066476_100211_pt1 | contig 15282 bp, 14 predicted proteins | sample LakWasM112_LOW13_2_FD_59558 | JGI IMG/M metagenome (GOLD analysis project Ga0066476, IMG submission 59558) | Freshwater sediment methanotrophic microbial communities from Lake Washington under simulated oxygen tension - Sediment Metagenome 112_LOW13 | ecosystem: Environmental > Aquatic >... | reverse complement strand
AATTCCTTCACGGTGCAAACGCTCTCCATAGCTGAGCGTATCATCACCGCCAATGGGAATCAGTGTTTCAATACCCATCTTTTCAAGATTTTTCATGACATGCGGTGTAAAATCACGCAGGCTCTGGTCGGCTGCTTCTGCTTCCGGGTGTTCAGGATCTTTTAAAAAATCAGGAACTGCTTTTGGTTTTACCTTACCGGGGTTGGTACGGCTTGTATGCAGAATGGTGCCGCCCGTGCGGTCGATGGTGCGCACTTTTTCACGGGTAAGCACTTCCGTATGTTTGTTGATTGATTCGTTGTCCGATGAATTCAGTTCAAGCAGGCCGCCCCAGCCACGCCGGATGCCCACCACTTCATATCCTTCATCAATTGCACGGTTAACGACTGCTTTAATGCACGGGTTTAAACCGGGTACATCACCACCACCTGTAAGAATACCAATTCGTTTCATAATTTGATCCTCCTTTTAAATGGGTTAAGAATGTTACTATTATGTATTTTTTTAAATACCGGCAGAAGAAGTAATGATGCAGGCAATGCATGAAAGGTCTGTTCGCTGTAACTTATACAGTACGTATATGGCATTTCAGTATTAAGTGCATCGTTTTAATTGAACAGACTAATGTAAGAACGGTAATACTATCACTTCGTGATATTCATCATACGGAACTGTGAGAGTAATCATTACAGTACGCTGATATACAGGCAGGCAAAAGCAAACAAACGCATGGCCGGCAGGGCCGGGAAGGAAAGAACGAACGGGGGAGAAGCAGGATGCAGTCTACTGCAATGATTGTTCCCTGTTTTGATGTTGAATGGTTTCTCCGTTCATACGGACGTACTTACTTTAAAAAATCGTTGAGATAACCCAATATCGTTTTCGTTTGCATCATTAAACTCACATGTCCCTGCGATGGAACAATGGCCAGTTGAGATGTTGGCATCGGCTGCATGTCGGCAGTAATACCGCCTCCCAGTAATTGATATGTTTTTGCCAGTTCAACTTTATCAAGCCCGTCATTGTCGCCGGCGATGATCAATACAGGGGCTGTTAGTTTTGCAATATTTGAATCGCCGACGTTGAAGGGTACTTCAGCGAAATCAAACATCTGCTTTAGAAACTTTCTCCAGTTTGTTTTATCAGGTGCCACTGCATCGTATCCCTCTTTCAGCGGCGTGTTATCAAATAATTCCGGTTGAAATTCTTTAAACGCAGTATTTACTACGGGGAGCCAGCCCTCCGTTTTATAAGTAGAAGAAATGATCACTAATTTTTTTAACCGCTCAGGGCTTTGCACGGCAAACTGGTAAGCCACTGAACCGCCCATGCTGTATCCTGCTACATCAGCACTGTCTATTTTCAGGTAATCCATTACTTTCTCCACATCATTTGCCAGGTTGGTAATGGATAATTCCCTTTCTGAAAACGGAGAATGTCCATGCCCCTGCATTTCTATGGCAATTACTTTCCTTGTTTTCGACAGTTCAGGGATCAACTCTCCCCAGTTCATGTCAATGGTATAAAAAGCACCATGCAATAAAACGAGCGGTTTGCCCTTGCCATATACTTCGTAATAAACCTTGATGCCGTTCACGGGTGCATAACCACTAACGGCAGGTTTCATTTGTTGTGCGCCTGCGGCAGAAACAACAAACAGACTGACCATTAATAGCATTGATTGAAGAAGACGGCATCTGTTGAATAAGGTTTCCATAACGCTGTTTAATTGTTGTAATGATTGGTTGGCTGTACAAATGTAGATGGTATTGCAGGGTTTCAGGCAGGGTAAAAGCGACAACTTCAGGGTGATTAACGCCAAAACGGATACACTTGTATAAAAACATCCGGTTCAAACGATCAGCTGCCGGTCATTTGTTAAAACAGGTACGAAAGTAGATCAGTGGAATTGGTTTAAAAATGCTGTAACTTAATGCTGTAACTTAAAGCTGTATGAAAAGCTTAGCGGTTATTGCCTGTTTAGTGATTCATTGTGCGGCAACTGCACAAACAATACAGATCACCTCCTTTCAGCATGTTATCAGATGGGTAGATGAAGACAGGTTTCCTCCTTATGTAACCAATGAACAGGTTGCCAATAACATCCTGGATGCAGCCGTAACATCTATCAGCAATCATTTTATATCAACAACAGTTACCAAGCCGGCAAGGCTTGAGTATAGAAATATAGCGGGGTTTGGAAAACCATCCCTAAAAGATCCTTCTTCATCAGCTGGTGCTGATTTACAAGTGTCTGTTCTTTCTTTTATTTCAAGAGCCACAACAGGAATGGATGTGTACTGGAGTATGAGTGCAGCTGTAAGCAAGGAGGGTAAAACGGTTTATTCGCATGAAATAAAACATGAACTGAAAAATTATAAAACAGAAGCGAGCTGGTTTACAGCAGAAGAATTCAACTACCTGTTTGCAGCACTTATTGATGAATTGTTTGAAAACAGAACAGCGATGGATAAGATCATTGCCATCGGCACAAAATCGGTTGATCAGGATTCAGTTTTAAAGGCAAACGGTGATGAATGGACGGGAAAGCAGAACAAGGGATTGTTTGCATACAGTCAACCTGAGTTTGGCGGTTACAGTACGGTTGAAGTAGCAAAGATCGACAGCCCCGTGATCAATAAGAAATCAATTGCCGCCAGAAATACAGGCGTAGAAATTTCAGGAGGGAAAGTGTCTTTCGAACAAACCAAAACGGTTGATCAGCAAAAAACAAACTGGTACAGGTTAACACTGGCAAAGGGAGCTGATACCATGCAGGCGCAGTTTGTTGTTTTTACATTCACAAGAAAAGAAAAGAAAACCTTGCCGGGTTTTATTTTCAGCAAGGAAGGCACGGATGAAAACAGGGATTATTTTTACAACAGGAATATGGAAGGAACCATCCGCAGCAATACCGATTCGCTGCAATGGAGTTTTTCGCTCAATAATTATGTCAACCACCGGGTAGGGAATGGTTCGTTTGCAAATGAGCGGGAAAGCTTCAGCATTGTTACCCGAAACGCTGCCGCCTTTTCAACGGAGATTGTGCTCATGAATGCTGAACAGGCTCCAGTAGCTTCCGTGTTTTTCAATATGAATGAAATCGATATTCATCTGCTCAAAACCCTCAGCCAATCGTACCGGCAGGCCATTGCTGCTTTGTTTGCAGTGATTGTAAGTACCAAAAATCAATAGAAACGCATTGTGCTGCCGTTGTAACTGCTATGGTTAAGAGGGATAAAGAGGCAGGCAACGCCAATGTTGGCTGAAGTAATTAACTCCTTCTTGGTTCAATCTTAGTAAACCTGGAAATTAACATTACTCTATTAGTTTTTTCGTTTAAGTAGAAGTAATAAAAACCAAATGAGCTATTTGATTCAAGTTTGAATATCATGAACACGGCAGGAAGGTTATTTAAAAATGTCTTTTCCGAAGTCAGGAATGTTACATGATTAATCCCGCCTTTAAACTCGCTTTTTAATGTACTTGATAAGCTAGCCATTGCATTTTTCAAAGTGTCCAGAGGAATTCTGTCAAGTACAATTTTGTCCATCGTTTCTACAGCTTTGTCATAGTTGTCAGAAGTAAGATGAGAAATTAAGTCTCTGCATACTTGTTCCTGCGATGAAGTCGTTTTGTTTTTTGGTTGTCCTTGACAACTTATAAATAAAACTGGCAGTAGAGCTAAGAATAATATTTGTTTCATGGTGCGTCGATAATTGCAGCCAACGAACAGAGCTTGGCGTTGTTGGGGATTTGAAAAACGTCCAGCCCGGAACTGCTGCCTGGCTTTTTGATAAAGTTAAATATTAAGAACTAAAGCTGGGCTTAATTCGTGAAGGCACGAACCGGGGCAGTAATGGTGTTACAAAAGTGAAACAAAATAAAAAAAGATGATTTTTCAAAAACGTTTTTATATTTGTTTTTTATATCAGTCCGGTTTCCGGCATTGATCGTTCAGCCTCGTATTTTATTGCCTCAGCCTCGTAAGTTCATTGATTATCGCAAATGATGACAGATTACTTTGTTAGCATTTGCGGGTTTTAGTAATTGCCTTTTTTTATTTCATTGTAAAACACAGCATTTATGAAACTATCAGAATTTATCGGTTTGCCAGAAGATCATAAACGATCTGTTGTTCTCACAGAAGGAGTAGCCATCGCCAAAAGACAACTTCCCGGTCTGCAGGTTTTTCTGTTTCAATTACATACGTATTATGTAGAAACGCTCTGCTGCTGCAAAAGCAAAGAGATACTGGAGTACAGGGTGTTTCACAATACAACACAGCTGGCTCCCTATCTTGATGCTATTGAGATCAATCACCTGTTACAGTAAACGGCTTATAAGACATTGAGGTATGCCTTATTTCATGCAGCGAATTTCATTTTTGCAGGCTGTTACAAGAAAGGCATACATGTATTTTGATTGCAGGGGTTGTTGAAGTTATATGCTGTTGGTCATAAGACGCAACAGCGGGGTGTTTTTCTCTTATGCATACCAACAAGGCGAAAAAGGCCAGACCCCGGGGCTACTAAAGGGTGTACTGCCCGGCTGGTGAATGCTAAACTGACATTTCGACTTACAGCACTCTCTTTGTCGCTTTATGTACGCTTTATCTATGCTCTATCTATGCTCTATCTCCGGAGTAAAAAGGCCTTATTTTTCCAGTTTTTTGATTATTCAGCAGACATTCTGTCGGGAGAAAACATAGGTGTGTTTACATGGTATGTATTGTGGCCATTTTTTATTATACCTGGAAATGCGGTGATGATGTTGCCTGGCTGATCTGTAATGATTGTGATAGCTGATGCAGGCTGTCCGTCCTGATCGAAGCCGATGGGTTGTGTTGTTTGTATGACACGCTGCATGTTATTACAACCGGGTACGGGTATTGCGGTACTTGTTTTTGCTTCACGGATGTAATGGAGTATTTCGAGTAATTCTATGTGGAATTTTCCTGCTTCGGGATGGCGGTTGATTTTGTAATAGTGACGTTCGATGATGTGGGCGAGTGCAGATGATGAGAGGTAATAGCTTTGTTTGAAGAGTTTCTTTTTTTCGGGCAGGGGTAATTGGGAGAAAGTATTTTTTTCGAGATCGCTGAGCCAGGTTTGTGTGTCGGAGAGGAGGAAGATTAGTTTTATGAATTGGGATTCGTTGAATGACATAGGTTGCTATTTGTTTTTTTGAAAGTGGTTTGTGCTGCGCACAATTTTCTTTGTCACTTTTTGCTTGTCCAAAAAGTAACCAAAAAAGACCCCGCCATCGGACACCCCACGATGGCGGATCATACCCTGATTAAGCAGGGTGCTACTGTAGTAAAGAGCAGTTGTGCGTTCACTGTCATTTTAGGTTTAAATGGTTGTGTTTTATTTTTTACATGTTTGTTGCCGGATAATGGTTAGGATGTTGTTGATGGTTGGGCTGTTGGATTTTTCCATTTGCGACGGGGTGGGAAGGGCTGATCATTGGTGCGGACTTCAATGAGGTGGGTTGCTTCGAGGAGTTTGTGGAGATGGGTTGTGGTGACGAGATAACTGCTGCCATAATAAAACTGCGAAATGCTTTCGTTTGAAAGTGCGTGAGAGAGAATCTCTTTTACAATTGCCACCCATTCTTTTTGTGTATGGTAGTTTGAAAAGTTTTCTAAGGCTTTGTAGGGATTGCAGAATTCTTTTTTTGAAAGATGGCGGGGAAAAAACTCCCAGGGGCTGCGGCCTTTGCACCAGCCACAATACAAGTGATACTCTGTAAGCATCCATGTTTCATTGGGTTGATCTTTGGGGAGTATGATTTCAGTTTTGTAATTATAATTTTCAGTGATTTCACAAACGGCTTCTATTAAGCCTGTTAATTGTTCGAAGAACATCAGCAAATCGGAAGTGGGGCGGTGTTTCCATGCTTTTTCGGTATCGGCAGTTGTAATGGCACGCCGGAGAGTTTTGCTGGCATAGGACAGTTCGTAGATGTCGAAGAAGGAATCGATGATTTGGTAGTGCTGTGACATGGTTATCGATTAAATGGTTGAAGGGATTGTAAATTGTTTGTGCTACGCACAGTTTTCATTGTCACTTTTTGCTTGTCCAAAAAGTAACCAAAAAAGACCCCGCTATCGGACACCCCACGATGGCGGATTGTACCCTGATTAAGCAGGGGTACTACTGTAGTAAAGAGCAGTTGTACATGCACTATTATTCCATGTTTAAGCGGTTGCGTATTATTATTGGCTAAGGGTGGTTGCCAATAAAAAGGCCCCGCAAACCCTGGCGGTTGATTGCGGGATGGGTGCCCTGGGATGTTTTGCGTAGGGGAGTGCTGTGCGGGGTTGGTGCTATGCATGGGAAACTGTTTTGCAGCAGCAAGTAACAACGGAATTTATTTGTAAGCTACCAGCAGTGGTTGTATTTTACCAAGAAAACAGGGTAGTTTACACCTCACCCCCCGCCCCTCTCCTTAAGGAGAGGGGAGAGAAAACAGGAAGAAAGATTTATCTTTACAAAAACCATACACATGACAGAAAAGACCATACACGAAGGAAGAAATGTAAAACGGATACGGGAGATATTGGGAATTAAGCAGGATGCACTGGCCATGGAACTTGGTTTGAGCCAGCAGGCAATTTCTTCATTGGAACAAAAGGAAGCACTGGATAAGGATATGATTGAAAAAGTTGCGAAGGCATTGAAAGTGCCAGCTGAAGCAATAAGAAATTTCAGTGATGAAACCGCAATTAATATCATTTCAAATACTTTTCATGATAATGCAGTTAATATGAATTATCAATGTTCATTTAATCCGTTGGAAAAAATGGTTGAATTGTATGAAGCATTGTTAAAGAGTGAACGAGAGAAGATAGCTTTGCTTGAACGGATGATGGAAAAGAAATAATTTATCAGGGGAGATAATAGGAAGCCTTTGCGAAAGCAGGGGCTTTTTTATTACTTATATTTTTTGATTGAAGGCACAAGCGAGACGCTTGCGCTATAATGGGATTTTGTTTTTAGGAGGCCGTTATAAATTTATTAAACCGAGCGTGCTTTTTTTAGACTTTCCAGATATAGTTGTGCATTAATATAAAGTTGTGTTTCATTAGCATATCTACGTCCTTGGCCCAGATCTTTTTCAGCTTTTTTCAGCAATTTGATATTATTGAATGCATTTGTTTTTAATGTTTTAATTGCTTCAATTACACTTTCTTTAGTAGGATTAATTTCGAATTTCTTAAAAGCGTTAAAAATAATTCTATCCTTATATTCCGGTTCTTCCAATTTTAATTCTATTGATTCGGAAGTATTTAAAAGAATTTTTGTCTCTTCCAAGTTAAGAATAAGATACCCGAATTCATGGGCATTTTCTCCCTTAGGTAAAAAGCGATCTTCAATTATTAACAAGTAACCATTGTCTGTCAAGAGACCTTTAATATTGGTTAATGTGTCAATCCATCTATCTGGATTTATTTCATGCAACACATTACATAATAGTACACAATCAAAGCTATTATTTGGTATGTCTTTTAAGTCTGAGTATAGGTTCTTTAAATTAGGGACTTTATTTAATAATTCAAAGTTGCTTTTGTCGGGCTCAAATGCGTTGTAATTTATTTTTTTTGACACAATTTCATCTTCTTCAAGTGTATAGCCAATCCTTCCTTTACCTGCACCAAAATCAAGTAAATTAATAATTTCAGGTTTTGTAAGAAACTCTTTAAAGAGCCTAAATTGCGGATCATTAATATTCTTACCAAAGACAACTTCAGGCTCCTTAAAACATTGAACCATAAAATTTCCATAAGCCCATTCTGAGATAGAATTAATGAAAGTAACTAGTTCAGTAATATGTGTATCAAGACCCATTAAATCATTAAATGATTTACCTGGAGTAGTTCTAGAGGGCGAAATAAGCTCGTCATCTTTGACCATTATAATTTCATCAAATTCTAAATGGGAAAGAATGTTAATAGAATGAGTTGCAATCCATAACTGGCCGCTTTTAGAAATTATACTTTTAAGTGCATTTATCAGAGTAATTTGAGCTTCAGGGTGCAAGTGTTTCTCAGGTTCGTCAATAATTATAATACTTTCTCTAATATTTGTTTTTGAATTTGTATCAAGATAAAAAAATAAAATTGCATAAGCGAATAGTGTTTTCTGACCTGGTGAAAGTAAATTTAAATTAAAAGGCTCGTTGTTAAAATATAATGTGCTGTTTACAGTATTCCCTGAAGCTGTTTGCTGGTATGAGAAATCTTTCCCTAAAAACTTCTTTACATAACCTTGGAAATTATCAAAAAGCTGAAACGATAATTTGGTTTTTATCTCATTCCTTATTAATTCCGGATTTTGGCGATGTTTAATATATAAATTAAATTCGTCCGTTACAATTTCGTTTGTAAGATTTGTTAAATAGGCAATTGTACTTTGGCTATTCAGTGCTTTAAACTCATTTAATAGAATAGAGATAGTTTTTTGATTGTTTTTTGCTGCCTGACTTATTAGGCCTGGATTTGCAACGATGTTGTCAAAGTGTGTGTTTTTAAGTATTTGTTCGAAAGTCAGAGAATTATTATTGTCAATATTTGATTTAATATTTTTCAGGTCATCGTTGTCTACAACTTTGATATAAGCCTGCCCCAATTGCTGAAGGCGTTTTAAGAATGGGTCCATTAGTTGCGTTACCTGATTATGTATTTGTTGATGTTCAGGTGTAGTTTTAAAACTAGGTAGTCTTTTATAAACTTTATGAGCCTGAGTGACACTGTTATTGTAATCGCTTAGAATTGAAGCAGGGATATTTATAATGTGTTCTTCAAAATATTTTTCAAATGTTATTGCGTTAATATAGGATTCAACAAATTTTAATATCCTTGACTTACCTGCTCCATTTTTACCTACTAATGCCACTGTTGAACCCAATGGCTTTTTTGTTAATTCAATTTGTTTCAGATTGACTGCTTTTGTCAACTTTATGGGGATGCTAATTTTTGAGATTCTCATTTGTATTTGCAGATAGTAATGCTTTTTTAATTAAGACAACTGCTGTGCTAATTTAAGTTATTGGAAGGTGGTTTCAAAAATGGAGTATTGGCAGAAAACTGTGCTTTTTTCTCAGTAACATTCCCTTTTTAGCTTGTAAGCTGGCTGATGACGTAGTGCTCGCTATTTATTTCTATTTATGTAACGACCTTTCAGAATTTTGCTGAACTGTTACTTTATCTGCATGGTGATAGTACTTTGAAAGAAATTAGTTTAGCAAGCCCTCTTGCCAAAAACTGTAATGTGATAGTAAGGTGGCCAAACAACTAAATGGCTTTAATAATGCAAGGTGTTTTTAATGCGTCTGCAGGTATCACAGTTTTATGAAACGATTGAGTTGTGGAAGGCTGTAAATGTGTAATGCTTTTGTCGAGCTGATTGACAGGGTTAGGAATACTCACATAATGTGAATAAAAAGTCCTGTTACTTTACAGGACTTTTTATATATTACATCTTATTTATTGATAATCAGCGCTTTTAATCTTGTAACCATACACAACTTTAATAAATGGACGGAATTGATAACTTAATAAATGGTGCTATTAAATCAGGAGAGAATAAGACCCTGCTTCGACAGCACTTTGAATCAAGACTTGATTTTTTAGGAATAACACTTAATCAGTTCTGTGAAGGTTACGAAATGGCTTTTCGTACTATTAACGCTATCCTTGATGGCAACTTTAAATATCTTGACCCAATTAGTCTTTTGAAAATAGCGAACTTTCTAAATGTTAGTTCTGATGAAATTCTGAAAGAATGTCTTTCTTACATGCCTGCGAGTACTCAAATACAATTAGAGGATTCCAAAAAGAGAACATACATACTTGATAACTTCAACCTTCAAGCTTTAAAGAAAGACGGAGTTATCAGTTCTATTAAAGACTTTGGGCATATTGAAAAATGTCTTTTAAGAGCTTACGGTTTGAAAGATATTTATGAATATAGTGAACTTGATAATTTACATGGTTTATTTAGTAGCATTAAAGCTACTTTGAAAGATGCCCGTCCAAAGAAGAATTTTAAAAATAAGGCTATTAAGATTTGTAATTCCATTATTAATAGCAATCCTTATAGTCTGGATAATTTAAAAGAATTTTTTCCACGAATAAGGGCATATTCTTTAGACGTAGAAACCGGCTTGCTTAAATTAATACAAGAGTTATATAAATTAGGAATAACTGTAGTTATACACCCTTCGTTGTCCCTTTCAGGTGCTCGGGGATTAACTATTGAATCAAGGGGAAAGCCATCAATAATACTTACTGATATAGGTAAAAAATACTCTACCCTTTGGTTTACCTTAATACATGAATTATACCATGTCATTTTTGATTGGGAAGACATTTTAGCTGGTCGGCTTCATGTTACAGATGATGACGAGTTTGTTAATGACAAAGAGTTAAAAGCAAATTCGTTTGCCAGGGAATATATGTTTCCTCATAAGAGGATGGAACAAATCTCCAATAATATAAGCAACCCTGTCGCAGTAAAGGATTTTGCAATTGAAAGTAATGTTCACTATAGTATTATATACGATAATTATTGTTACGACAACCCAGACCAATATCCGGTTTATTCAAGGTTTATTCGAGTGCCGTGGAATAGATTACAGACTGCTTTATTGGGTTCGCTGTCTCATTCTAACTCTCCGGAAGAGTTTGCCAAGTATTACCAAAGTAAAATTTTTTCAAATTAATATTCTGTATTCATGAAAAATCAGTCTACAAAAAACGTCAAGCAAAAAGTTCAAGACAAGGATTTCCATCTGCAACAGGTTCAAGAGTTGCTTTTTGGACCTGAAATAGAAATTCTAAATAAGCAGTCAAATGCTTTCCTTGACCGCTTGTTACTTGAAATTGAACTTCGTGATGGCAAGTCAAAAATATCTGATGTTATTATGACTGAACCACGGGTATATGAAGCAATATTTCACAAAGTTTGGTTTTACAGATTAGCAGATATGCTTGGAGTCAGTAGGACTGTTATGGATACCTATGTCAAACCTAAATATGTAAGAGAATTTTTTATAAAATTTGTATATGCCCGATTAAGCTATAAAGTATTTCGTGAATTAAAAGCTGCAAGGAAATTAGCAAAAGCCCATGACGCTAAACTATTTCAGTTTTTAAAAGGTGAATACTATACCCTTATAGAAACTATCGCAGGGCAAATTTATGTTGAAATGGAAGGAAAGAATTTCAGTCAATTTGTCGAATCTTATTCCAAAAAGAACAAGTTACCAATTCAGCAAACTTTGGCACTTTAATGTTGTCCTAAGAAGTTATGCAAGATTTTACCTCTTTTGCAGGTTTGATTTGTGTTCGGATTTGTGAGTCTGCAAATGACCAAAAATGTGTGTGGGTTAGGAAAAAGAACAGCCTGTATCAGCCGAATTATTGTTCAGCTAAACCGTTAAAAAAGATCAAATTTTGTTTGGTTTTTTACACAGTTCATGTTGGCCGCATGTGGTTTTACTTTTTCATGTTTGTATATAATTGAGTTGCAAAGTCTCTTGCTTTTGTGTATTGTGCTTTGAGTATTGCTGTATAAAGCCCCTGGATATTTTTTGACATGTCAGTGAAGTCTGTCAAATTATTTGTTTCTAACAGATTTTTAAATCTATCAATTTGTCTTGTAGTGTTAATTTTATAAAGTGTCACTTCATCGTTTTGAAGAACTTTTGTAAAATAATATATCCATCTGTCTTTAGTAATATTCGATAATTGCTCTTCTGCAATTTTTGCAGCATTTGTCGACGTGCCATATGAGTTTCCTAAGTATACTGCTAAATATGCCTGCATACATTCAATTAATGCAGGTGCTGGAATAGTAGTTCCTAAACTTGCTAATTTCCTAACAACTGACGGTTCATTATAGAAGTTATTAAATGCAAAGTGTGTTTCAATAACTTCCTTTGCGGCATTTTTGAAAGTAACTGAACGTAAATTTTCAGGAACGTAATCGAAGCCACTAACTTTCAAAAGAGCATTTTTCAATCCCGAGGCAGCAATTAAATTGCCTGATGCAGTTACATCTCTATATGCAGTTCCAATATTCCATTTATCATTTTCACCTATGTTCGGCCAAATTTCTTCGATTAACATATTTAAATTGCCGAGGGCATGCTCTAATTTGGCACCTATGTCATTTTTTATTGATGATAAAAGAATTGTGTTAACAGTCCGTAAATAGAAGAGTGGTGAATTAATAAGTTGGTCAACTTGGGGGTCGTTAATTTTTAGAGTTTCCGAAAGAAGTCGTTCCCTGAACTTGGAGAATTCAATTGCTATTGAAATATCTTGTTCCCCCAAAATATACTGTACACTGGATTTTACAATTACAAAAGCATCCGTATAATCAATTTCGTTGTCAGCGTTTTTAGAGAAATAGTGAGTTATTAACTCGTTTGCTTGTTTAAGTTTAAGAGAAGCGGTTGTCCCAATAACTCCAAGTTGTTCAGCTAACTGGATAGTATTATGGTCAGTTAAAACATTTTCAATTGTGGAAGTTTCATTAATATCACTACGTCCAAGCATTTCCCCAATAAACTTCATTCCAAGAGTGGAAATTGTTTCTTTGAGTTTTACCATTCCTTTTTTCCAAGCATATTCTGCTGCCATGTCATATGCTTCTATTTGAAAAGCAGAGACAATTTGTTTTTTCTGCTTCTCACTTAAATAATGCGCATAGGGAACAATGTCATCAGGTTCTTTGGCGGTTGCCGGTATGATAACTCCATTGGGGCCTTGCCAAATTTGTATATTACTCATTAGATGTCCAAATTTTCATGTTACCATCTTGTGATTTATAAAAACAAGACAAAAATAGTTTACAATTTTGCATTGATGCATATGCTTTAGTTCTTGCTGCACCAATTAATACCTGCCCTTCTTGCTCGTAAGTATTTATTAAAAGATGATAAGCGACAAGTTTTCCGTTGTTTGTAAATACGGTAATTCCATCATGATTAAGCATTGCTTTCAAAATTGAAGAGTACGATTTCAAATTAATTGATGTCTCATTGCTTCTATCACTTTCAGCTTCAATAATAAGTTGTTGAAAATCTATCGCTAAGGGCAAATATGTCCCATTTTTTTCTGCTTCAAATAAAGCAGCTATAGCTTCATCACTTTCATCAATTACGCCTATTAAGTTGCCATGCCCAATTCTAAGTGCCATAGTTATAATTTTTTCGAAAAAGGTCGAGATTTGTTGACGATATGTTTCATCGCATTTTGAAGAGATAGCTTTTGAAATTGTTGAAATTTCATTAAATGTCATTTCTGTTGGTGCGTCCAAAGTCAATGATACAGTTAATTTATTTTTTAAACCGGATAATTCAACAGTCTTTTGTCCAATGTTTCTAATGTAAGCTATGGTTGTTCTGTCGTACTCAATCTTTAAATCGCCGACTGTTTGATTGTAAATTGATAAGCTTGTTTCTGTCATTTCTGCACTTACAAGTCCATACCGAATATTGTTTTCGGCGATTTCAATGAAGATTATCCAGCTATCAATAGCCAAAGGTGCACAGAGTTTTATCGCTTTTTTGAATTCGTCCACACTTAAGATGCCTTCTGCAATTACAACTTCTTTATTTGGAATTGTTTTAAAGAATTCCAAACTGTTGGTAACAATAATTTCCGGAAATAGGGCAATCCCTTCCTCGTGATAGTCCGATATTAAATTAATAGCTTCCAAAATCCCTAGAGGTGTAATATCATTTGGTTGAAAACCTTCCCGATAGAGAAAATTCCCAATTGAAGCTAATACATGCTCCCTTAGCGATTGATTATTATTGTCATTAGGCATAGAGTGTCATTTTACCATTGCGGCCAACGAGCAAGGCTTTATGCAGGTTGGGAATTGTTATTCGTCCGCCCACAACCGCTGCTGATTGAAAATATTAAGTTGAATTTAAGAACTAAAGTTGAAAGTTGTTTGTCCTGCCCGAACCACAGATTGGATTTGCAATTGGTTGATGTTTGCTGGTCATGCCCAACTTGCATAAAACCCAATGATGCCTGCAGGCTTTTAAGAGATGCTTGTTCTATTGACAACAAAAAATACAATACTCTCTGTAATTGAATTGAGTTGTCTGTCCCTTCTCCACTCATCATCAGTCCAATCATTTTGCACATACAATCTTTCATCCCAATCAAGTAATGATATGTCAGAGTTGATTTGTCCGCTTGCAGCAATTGAATTAGAAAAGAAAATGGCATTAACATTGTAAAACCTTTGTCTACCGTTTCTAATCATGTCCGTCAAATGTCCTATGTCAAGATGTGATGAGATAAAACTAATGTCTGCAGGATTAAAATGATTTTGAAAATATTCGTCAACAGTTCCATATTCATTTATCTTCTCTTGATAACTTCTGTTCCCAAAAGAAGCATTTTGATATTTTCGTTTTATTTCGGGATGGATAATGTCGAACCTAAGATTTGTCGGTAAGCGGTCGTATGTATGACTGCAAAGTTTGTCAATCAAATTTTTTTGAATAGTCGTCTTACCAGTCATGTCGTTACCGATAAGAATAAAAAGTTGTCTGGATTTAATTGTGCCGTTCATTTATAAATTGTTTGTCTTGATTTATCAGGGTCATCATTTTCCTTTTGACGCCAGGCTTTAAGGTGTCTGTCCCAAATGGCAGGTGGCGTTAATTTCTTAAACCCATCTAAAATATTTTTATCAATCGCTAAGTTTCTATTTTTATTAAAAGAAACATAAAGTTCTCCGAATTTTTCTAAAATTTCTGAGGCTGCAACTTTTTGCAAAAGAAATTTTTCTTCATTATAAAGTTTGAGCATAAAAAATGCTATTTCTCTATCGGTAGCGTGATGTGTCATTTAGCTTGCAAACAACTCATAAATATACGCTACCCATGTCAAATTCAAATTTTACAAACTGCTGATTTTCATCACTTGCTATATGCGCTTTTTCAGCAGCGGGTTGCACAATACAACTTTCAACTATCCGTGTAAAAACGTTTGCACACAGTTCCTTTTCTTATCACCTCATCAACCCATCCACAATTCCCTTCAACTCTTTATACTTTGAATTGCGTCCTTTGTTTTTGAGGTTGTACACAAATAAAAAAGCACTGTATTTTTTTTCATTCTCCACCCAGGGAAAACTTCCAAAGAGGCCGGGGCTGCTAACGGCAAGGCTTCGTTTACTATCGGGCATGGCATCTTTTTTATCGGCAATGGCAAGAGGGGAGTCCATCATCCATTCACCAAAACCA
>Ga0066476_100202_pt1 | contig 15628 bp, 10 predicted proteins | sample LakWasM112_LOW13_2_FD_59558 | JGI IMG/M metagenome (GOLD analysis project Ga0066476, IMG submission 59558) | Freshwater sediment methanotrophic microbial communities from Lake Washington under simulated oxygen tension - Sediment Metagenome 112_LOW13 | ecosystem: Environmental > Aquatic >... | reverse complement strand
AACCAGGGAAGTATTTTAACCATTGGCAAGAAGAAAGGAAAGGCAATCGTTGCATTTTGTAATGCAGCTGATACAAAACGAAGGGATAATCTCACTTTACGAATCAGTTTTGATGAAGGAAAAACATGGAGTAAAAATTATACCGTTGATAAAAGTGAAGAAGGATCAAAAGGTGATCATACTGCTTATTCCGACCTGGTGGTGATAGCTAAAAAGAAGATCGGGATTTTGTATGAACGAAAAAGTTATTCGCAGATAGTATTTACTGTTATGAAATGGTAATTCCATGAGTCTATGAAGCATGTTATCTCACTGATATTTTTCCTTCCGCTTTTTGCCACCGCCCAATTGCAGGTGGCAAAAATATTTTCGCATAATATGATCCTGCAAAGGGATCAGCCGGTTCGTATCTGGGGCAAGACTAACCCGGGGAAAAAGGTGGTTGTTTTTTTTGCTCATGAAAGAAAGGCAGCAGTTGCTGGTAAGGATTCTGCATGGACCGTTGTTTTCAACAGGCAAAAAGCAAATACAGAGCCACAAAGTATTTTTATTACATGTGGCACAGAGAAGATTGAACTGAAGAATATTCTCATTGGCGACTTATGGTTATGCATCGGTCAAAGTAATATGGAGTTTCCCATGCAAAAGGAAGTACATTTCAGGGAGGAGGTAGCCCGGGCAAATCAACCGCTGCTTCATTTCTATAACCCTTCTTTCGCAGGCAGGAATATATATGCAATTGCTTATTCTGATTCAGTCATCAGTCGCCTCAATAAAAATGATTTCTATATAGGGAAGTGGGAGGCTTGCGATAGCAACACCGTTAAAAATATGAGTGCTGTTGCTTATTATTTTGCAAAAAAAATCATTCAATCTGAAAGGATACCCGTTGGACTGATTAATCTTTCCATTGGCGGCGCACCCCTTGAAACATTTATCAGCAGAACAGCATTGCAAAGCAACCGGCAGTTTAGAGAAAAACTAAATGGCAACTGGCTGATGAATGATGCCTTGCCCGTATGGATTCGTGAACGGGGAATGCAAAATGTTGGTGGCAATAAATTATTGAACGAAGATTCTTCGGGCCCTGCACATGCGTATAAACCAGGATATGCATTTGAAAACGGAATTCAGGCAATACTGTCTTTGCCCATAAAGGGAATGATCTGTTACCAGGGTGAAAGCAATGCACAGGAAGCCGGGCGTGTAAAAGAGTATGCAAATCTTCAACAATTACTCATTAATGATTACAGGAAGTTATGGAAGCAGCCTTCGATGCCTTTTTACTGGGTGCAGTTGTCGTCCATTGATTCCCTGCACTATAAATCACAACTGTGGCCGCAGTTCAGAGATGAGCAACGCCGGTTGCTGAGCAAAACAAAATATACGGGTATGGCGGTATGCAGCGATCTTGGATTTAAGAATGATGTGCATCCAACCAATAAAAAGGAAGTTGGTGAACGATTGGCAAGATGGGCATTGTATAGCGGTTATAAAAGGAAAGTCATTCCATCGGGTCCATTACCTTTGAGCGCAAAGTATGTAAACGGGCAGGTAATTATTTCGTTTCAGTATGTTGCCGAAGGGTTGCAGACTGCAGATAAAAAACCAGTGAGAGGATTTTCGACGGATGGAAAAACTGAAACCGATGCGGTTGTTCAAAACAATTCAATCGTTATAGAAGTAAAAGAAAAACCTCTGTTCGTTTATTATGCATGGAAACCCTTTACGGATGCTAACCTGGTGAACAGCGAACAATTACCTGCATCTACATTTAAAATAAACGTAGACTGAAGATCGGGTTCCTGTTTTTATAATATAAAGATCAATTGACTGAGAACTGACGAATAATGAACTGGAAGTATATTCTATATGGGATCATGTTTGCGTTGTTGTGGTCATCAGCATCAACTGCTACTAAAATTGCATTGCAATCTTCACAGCCTTTTGTGATTGCAGTAGCCCGTTTCTTTATTGGTGGTTCATTGATGATCCTTTTTGCACATGTTGTTTTCCGTAAGCGGTTGCCTCAAAAAAAAGAATGGTTCTTTATTACAGTTTACGGTTTGCTGAATATCAGCATTTATCTCGGGTTGTATGTTATTGCCATGCAAAGGGTTTCAGCAGGATTAGGCAGCCTTGCAGTTGCCATCAATCCGGTTTTTATCAGTATTCTTTCTGCTGTGTTATTCGATCACCGAATGGGAACGAAACATTGGATAAGTTTACTGCTTTGCAGTGCCGGTGTGTTTACGGCAGCATGGCCTTTACTGCAAAATAGTTTTGCAACGGTTGATGGCATCCTTATTATGCTGGCAAGTATGCTGGCGTATTCGGCCGGAGCCATTTATTTTTCTAAAACAAAATGGAATGATCTGCATATTCTTACCATCAACGGATGGCAAACATTGATTGGGGGAATTATTCTGATCCCGGTTTTACTCATCACTTACCGTCATCAACTGAATCAATTCGATGTCCATTTTTTCAGTGGAGTTATCTGGCTGGCAATTCCTGTTTCAATCGGAGCTGTTCAGCTTTGGTTATGGCTGCTGAAACACAATCCCGTAACGGCCTCATACTGGCTGTTTCTTTGCCCGGTGTTTGGTTTTATGATTGCTGCTGTCAGTTTAAAAGAACCTCTTACCGTTTATACATTAGTTGGAATAGTACTGGTAACCGTTGGTTTGTATACTGTACAAAAATCATCCGTGAATAAAATGCAGCATATAAAAAAAAGAAATTAAGAATGAACCCGTATGCGTAAGTTGAAATTAATCTGTGTTTTGTTATTTGCAATCCTGTGCAACGGGATTTCTGCACAAAAAAATAATAGTACGGTCAATGCAGGAAAGGAGCAGGTTCAGCTTTCCGTTTTACAGCGTCTTCGTGTAGTAAGGCCTTCCATTATTCCGATGCCGCAACGGTTGATCTGGAAGAAAGGTTATTTTTCATTAACTGAATGCAAACGTATCGTTGCAAAAGATGTACTCAGAAAGGAAGCATTACTGCTACAGGAATCACTTAGGGCAAAAGGGCTGAAGATGAATATTGTTCCAACTGAAACAAAGGTCGGACCATCTATTGAAATAAAACTTGAGCCTGTATTGAAAGGGGAAGAAACGTATAAGCTTCAAGTCAGCAAAAGAAAAATCTGCATCAGCGCATCGACGGCGCATGGAATTTTCAACGGCTTGCAAACACTTGAACAGTTAATGAGCAATGGGACATTTGTTCAAGCCTGCGAAATTGATGACTGGCCTGCTTTTTCATGGAGGGGATATATGGTTGATGCTGCGAGGAATTATCAATCGCTTTCATTGCTGAAACAGCAGATTGAAATCATGAGTAAATACAAACTCAACATCTTTCATTTTCACATTACAGAAGATATTGCCTGGCGCTTAGCCATTAAGCAATATCCGCAATTAACGGCAGCTGAACATATGCAGCGGAACAAGGGCCTGTACTATTCTGAAGCAGATATAAAAGAACTGATCAGTTTTTGTAAAGAGCGATTCATTACTCTTATTCCGGAAATCGATATGCCGGGGCACAGTGCTGCTTTTACCCGTGCCATGAAAACCGATATGCAGAGCGATTCAGGTATGGTGATTGTAAAGAATATTCTCAAAGAATTCTGTGCAAGCTACGATCTGCCATATATCCATATTGGTGGCGATGAAGTAAAGATCAGCAACAAAAGTTTTTTGCCGGAAATGATAACATTATTACATCAGTCAGGAAAACAAACAATCGGCTGGAGCCCGGGTGGAAATCTCGATGATCAAACGATCCGTCAGTTATGGATGAGTGATATGGCCGATAAAGATTCAACCACACATTCCTTTATTGATTCACGGCATCTTTATATCAATCATATGGACCCGTTGGAAAGTGTTGTAACAATTTTCAACCGGATGATTGGTGACCAGGAAAAGGAAACAACAAAAATGAAAGGTGCCGTTCTTTGTTTGTGGCCCGACAGAAGAGTGGAACATGAAGAGGATGTGCTGAAGATGAATCCTGTTTATCCGGCAATGCTTGCTTTTGCAGAACGTACATGGAAGGGTGGAGGCACGAAAGGATGGGTTGCCGTTCTTGGTGAACCCGGATCGCAATTGGTACAACAATTCACAGAGTTTGAAAATCGTCTGCTTAATCAGGAGCAATATAACTTTAAGCAGCTTCCTTTTCCTTATGCGAAGCAATCAGATATTGTATGGAGTTTATATGGCCCTTATAAAAATAATGGCGAACTCAGCAAACAATTTGAACCGGAGAGGAAAAATTTTGATGAATCAAAACCCTCTTTCAAAACCGTGGGTGGTACAATTATATTACGTCATTGGTGGGCACCACTTATTAAAGGGGCAATAATTAATCCGGAAGAAAACACAACATGGTATGCAATAACAAAGATCTGGAGCGATGAAGATGCAGTTAAAGACTTTTGGATCGGTTTTAATAATCTCTCCCGTTCACCTGCAACGGATCCTCCGCCTGTTAATGAATGGGATAATAAACAAAGTAAGGTTTGGGTAAACGGGGTATTGATTTCTCCTCCTGAATGGAAACATAGCGGGCAAAAAGGGAATGCAGAAATTCCTTTAGTTGATGAAGGCTATGAATACAGGGAGCCATCTAAAATTCAAATGAAGAAAGGATGGAATGCCGTTTTAATCAAAGCTCCCGTTGGAACCTTCAAAGGCAAAGACTGGCAAAACCCGGTGAAGTGGATGTTCAGCTTTGTTAATAAAGTGAATTAACTGATTTTCTTTTACACGGAATATAAATGACTGTTACATTTACAATCGTAAACACCGGCAGGATGTTTATTTGAAATAAATAATTTTTTAATCATATCTAAATAATTTCAGTGATGAGTTTTTTCTCTTCAGCTCTTAAAAAAGCGGCCTTCCTTTTTTTGATTACTGCAACTGTTCTCTCTTCAAAGGCGCAACAGAAAAATTATGTGCTCATCGGCACTGCTGATTCAGAAGCGCAGATCATATCCAAAGCTGCGAATGTTGTGCCATCGCAACGGCAGCTAAGATGGCAGCAGTTGGAACTTACGGCCTTCTTTCATTTTGGTGTAAATACATTTACTGACCGTGAGTGGGGAACAGGCAAAGAAGATCCGAAGGTGTTTAATCCTTCTGCTTTAGATGCAAGGCAATGGGTTCGTGTTACTAAGGAAGCGGGTATTAAACAGGTTATCCTTACCGCCAAGCACCATGATGGTTTTTGTTTATGGCCCAGCAGTTACACAGAGCATTCGGTAAAGAACAGCCCATGGAAAAACGGAAAGGGTGATGTAGTGAAAGAGGTTGCAGAAGCCTGTAAGGAATATAATATGGGCTTTGGTATTTATCTCTCACCATGGGACAGGAATTCAGCTTTATACGGAACGGAGGCTTACAATGATTATTTCGTTCATCAGCTCACTGAACTGCTTACCAATTATGGCCGGGTGGATGAAGTGTGGTTTGATGGTGCCAATGGGGAAGGTCCAAACGGAAAAAAACAGGTATATGATTTTGAACGCTGGTATCAGCTCATTCGCAAGTTGCAACCAACTGCTACAATTGCCATTATGGGGCCCGATGTACGATGGGTGGGAACTGAAACAGGACAGGGCAGGGAAACTGAATGGAGCGTAGTGCCTGCAAATAATCTGGAACAATCGTCCATTGCTGCTAATTCACAAAAAGATATTGCGTTTAAACCGCAGGGAGATATGATGGGTGAGGATTTGGGCAGTCGGGAAAAAATTAAAACGGCAAAAGGATTGGTTTGGTATCCTGCAGAAACGGATGTGTCAATAAGACCGGGTTGGTTTTATCACGAAAGTGAAGATGCGAAAGTGAAAACTCCCATGGAGTTAACGGATATTTATTTCAACTCTGTTGGCCGCAATGGAGTATTGCTGCTGAATATACCACCTGATAAAAATGGGTTACTGAATGAGAATGATGTAAAAAACCTGGTTGCATGGAAAAGTATACTCAACGGTATTTTTAAGCAGAACCTTGTAAAAGATGCTGTATTAGTTAACGGTAGAAAAGGAAACGGTAAGTTGCTGTTTGATGCAAATGATGCAACTGTTTTATCTGCTGCAGGTTTAAATAACATGATTGAACTGAAACTGAACGGGCCGAAAAAATTTAATGTACTGGCTCTGCAGGAAAATATCAGGAAGGGGCAGCGTATTGAAAAATTTATCCTGGAATACCAGACAGGAGGAGAATGGAAGAAAGCAACTGAAGGCACCACCGTTGGCTATAAACGCTTGATCAGGTTTGATGCAATAACTGCTGATAAAGTAAGATTACGCATACTCTCTTCAAGACTGGAACCTGCATTAGCTGAAATGGGCCTGTATTATTTTGAAAAACAGTGATGGACATACTATAAACAAATGCTGCAGCAAAATCAAAGAACGTCAATACAGGAATGAGTTCTATTTTTGGCTGAACAATTATCAGAGACATTAATCTCCCGGGTTCTTATGAGAATAGCTGCTGTTACTTCATTTGTTGTTTTACTGGTTGTTCTGTTCTACTGCTGTACGAATGATACTGCTAAGCATTCTGCATCGTTCTCTTATGCCGGAACGGAGAAATGTCAATCATGCCATAAGAAGCAGTTTGATCTTTATCTTTCTTCAGATCATTTTCATGCAATGGACAGCGCTCAATCCCGTTCTGTTCTTGGTGATTTTAATAACAGTTTCTTTGTGTATTACGGTGATACCAGTTTCTTTTACCGGCGTGAAGGGCATTATTATATAAAAACAAAAGATACAACGGGCATAAAAAAGGAATTCCTTGTCAGCTTTACATTTGGCTGGAGACCGTTGCAGCAATATCTTGTTCGTTTTGATGATGGCCGAATACAGGTTCTTCCTTTCTGCTGGGATACAAGGCCAAAGGAAAAAGGAGGGCAACGTTGGTTTCATATCTACAATAAGGAAAACATTCTGCCTGATGATGAATTGTTCTGGATGAGTTATAATCAGAACTGGAATTATATGTGTGCAGATTGTCATACCACCAATTTTGCAAAGAGTTATCAGGCAGATGAAAATAAATTCAGCAGTACATGGAATGAAAATAAAGTTTCCTGTGAGTCCTGTCATGGCCCGGCATCAGGTCATATCGAGTGGGCAGGAAAGGCAAATGCAGATGATAAGACAAAGGGATTTTCCATCAGTCTTGCAACGAAAAACATCCGGTGGAAAATGGATGATACAAAAGGCACGGCTTTGCCTGAGCAGGTGATCCATAATGATACATTGATTGAAACCTGTTCGAGATGTCATGCAAGGGCTACACGTTTTACAGATGAGTATCAGCACGGTCAATCATTCCTTCAATCACATATTCCCGCAACTGTAAATACTGATAACTATTATATCGACGGGCAGATTAAGGATGAGGATTATGAATATGGTTCTTTTCTGCAGAGTAAAATGTATGCAGCAGGTGTTACCTGTATTAATTGCCACGAGCCCCACAGTATGAAATTAAAAGCAGAAGGCAATACCGTTTGTGCATCCTGTCATTCCCCGGCGAAATTTAATACGGTTCAGCATACGCATCATAAAGAAAACAGTACCGGCTCTCAATGCGTCAATTGCCATATGCCGGTTACAACTTATATGGTTGTTGATGACCGGAGGGATCACAGCATCAGGATACCGAGACCTGATCTTTCCATTATCACAGGAACGCCCAATGCCTGTAATAAATGCCATTCTGAAAAATCAGTTAAATGGGCAGCTGAAAGCTTTGTGAACTATTACGGAAGTTTATTGCCCGAAGAAAAAACATACGGGGAGCTGATGTTTACTATTTCAAAGTATATTACTGAAAGCGAACCTTCCCTTTATGCGCTTTTAACGTCAAAGAAGTTTCCTGCCGTTATCAAAGCGTCTGCTGTCGAGCGTTATAATTTATTTTCTTCAGGCAGGGTTGCAGAACAGGTTTTGCTTTTACTCAGAAGCGATGACCCTAACCTTCGATTGAATGCATTGCATGCTGTTACGAACTTTCCTCCTGAAAAAATTACAGCGGAAGTAAGTCCATTGTTGAATGATCCCGTTAAGGCCGTAAGGCTTGAAGCTGTAAATGTTTTATCAGCTTTTACTGAACGGTTGAATGAAAGTATGAAGTCTCGTTTTGATGCAGTGCTGAATGAATACCTTCTTGTGCAGAAAAATCTCAGCCATCGCCCTGAAGGTTATCTCAACAGAGGAATTATACTTGCTCAAACGGGAAAGCAACAGGAAGCTGAGCAGCTTTATCTGAAAGGAATAGCACTTTTTCCAAAGTTTATTCCCTTCTACGCAAACCTTGCTGATTTGTACCGTTCGCTGAACAATGAGGCAATGGCTAAAGCATATATTGACCGTGGATTACAACTTCAACCCGGAAATGCTGATCTGCATTATGCACTGGGCTTATGGCATATCAGGAAAAGTGATGAAGTAAATGGTATGGCTGAATTAAAAAAAGCGGCTGCTCTCAATCCATCCGGTGCTGCTGTCGTTTATGGCTATTCGGTTGGGTTGTTCTCAACGGGAAAACCAAAAGAAGCTGTTACCGTATTGGAGAATTATCTTTCCAAATATGGAAATGATCCTTTGATCCTCGAAGGGTTGATTGCTGTTTACCAGGATTTAAAACAACCGGAGAAGGCAATACATTATGCTGATATAAGAAAGAAAGTGTTCGGTTATTGACAATTCTTTTCTTATCAGAACGATTCACCGAAAGAAACGTAAAAGCCATTGTTGCCATCTTTCCCTGCAGCATAATCCAGGCGCAGGTTTGTTTTATCTTTTTTATCTACAAGAAAGCGGAGCCCCATTTCATAGTTGGGTTTTATATTCTTTGCTGCAATGTTGTTTGTATTTGCGTAAAGTGTTGAAAGACCTCCGAAAGCAGCAAACCCGAATCTCCATACAATGGGAAACCTGATTTCTGATTGAACTGAGCTTAAATTTTTATCACGGTAACGGCCAAGGTAATAGCCTCTTACAAATTTGTCGCCGCCAAGAAAAGCATAATCATAAAACGGAGCTGCAGAATAAAACCGCTGAAAAAAAGACAATGGCTGACCTGCTCATTCTTTTGCCGGTATATGAGTTACCCTTTTTTTGAAAACAGGATTGCCTTGATTTTCTGTTATTCATTTGTCCAGTCGATTTTATTTCTATATTCATGCGTTCAAACTTAACAGATTTTATTTTCTGTTTAATCAAATACACGATTTCTTTACTATAGATTGTTTCAAATGAAAAAGCAACATGTGTATATCGCTCCTGTGATTCTTTCCCTTGCTTTACTGATGAGCGGTTTTATACTGTTCCCCGGATCAGAAAAATCAATGCCGCCAACCGGCGAAGAGCTGGCGAAAATATATTGTGCAACCTGTCATATTTTTCCTGAACCATCCCTGCTTGATAAACCAACGTGGAAAGAACATGTATTGCCTAATATGGGCTGGCGTCTCGGAATAAGAAAAGCAGGCGAAGATCCTTATGCAGATATGGAAAAGGATGAAATGCAGTTGGTAAAAGCGCTGAATGTTTTTCCGGCAAAAGCATTAATAACAAAGGAGAACTGGCAGAAAATTGTTGCTTATTATCTGCAGACAGCACCTGACAAACCCCTGCCCCAGAAACCCCCGCCTGTATTTGATAATGAATTAAGCGGGTTTCATGCACAGGCACTTCATATTGGCAATAAAACAGCGCCTAAAACAAGTCTCTTAAAATTTGATACAACTACATCACTTTTATATATAGGCGATGCACAGAATGAATTGTATGCAGTGCGGGGAAATCTTAAACTCGTGGCATCATGGAAAGTTGAAAGTGCACCGGTTGATATTGACTTTCCTTCTTCCGGTTTTCCAAGAGTACTGTGTATCGGTTCCATCAGCCCTACAGAAAAGAAAACTGGAAGCTTTTATTCACTTGATTCAACACATATTTCAGAAGGATCCTCTTTAAGGTTTGATAAACTTGCAAGACCGGTTCAGTTTACTGAAAGTGATTTAAATGGCGATGGTAAAAATGATTTGATTGTTTGCCAGTTTGGAAATCATACCGGTAAGCTGAGCTGGTTTGATGCTTCCAATCCAACCGAAGAACATGTATTGAAATTACTGCCAGGTGCAAGGATGGTTGAAGTAAAAGATCTTAACCGTGACGGGAGACCCGATATTGTTGCATTGATGGCGCAGGCAAGAGAACAGCTTACAATGTTTATCAATGAAGGAAATAATGAGTTTACAGAAAATGTGATTTATGAATTCCCCCCCGTTTACGGTGTGAGTTATTTTGAACTGGCCGATTTTAATAAAGATGGTCACCCGGATATTTTGGTAACGAATGGAGACAACTGGGATCTCTCGGCCATCCGTAAAAATTATCATGGCATACGCATTATGATGAACGATGGCAAGAATAATTTTAAAATAACCAAATTCATTCCTTTCTACGGAGCCAGTAAAGCAATGGCGAGAGATTTTGATCATGATGGCGACCTGGATATTGCTGCCATTTCATTTTATGATGACCCCGAAAAACCAGCACAGGCTTTTCTGTACCTCGAAAACAAAGGGGCATTAAACTTTACCACTGCTTCAACAGCCGTTGCCGCCAATGGTAAGTGGCTCACCATGGAAGTGGGAGATCTTGACCGTGACGGAGATGATGATATTATACTGGGTTCTTTTGTTTATTCAATGGGCGAACTCACCAAGCTTCTTTATAAGGGTGTGGAAACCTTTCCGCAAACAATCATTTTGTGGAATGATAAAAACAAATAATCCGGCGCTTTCTTATTCCTGAAAATTAAATCTTTTTTATGCCTGCCTTTAATTTCAAATTTGCCTTCAGCAGTTTCATTCAACTGTTGGTATTGTTATGTACGATTACATTTATTTCATTGAAACTTCCTGCCCAGCAGAAACTGAAGATTGCAGGGGATAACAAATCGGCTTATGTTATTATTCTCTCTTCAAATGCAGGGGTTTCAGAAAAAAGAGCAGCAGGTCTTTTAAAGGAGAACCTGTTAAAAATTACCGGGGTTGAACTGCCTGTGTTTACGGATAACAAGAAAAAAGTTTCTGCAACTGAAATTGTCATCGGGAAAACAAACAGGAGTTTTCCGGCACAAGCAAAAGAGTTGAATACACTGGATGAAGATGGGTACTGGATTAAAACGGCAGGGAAGAAAATTTTTATTGCCGGAGGAAACGGTAAAGGAGTGGTGTATGGAGTTGTGAGTTTTTTGGAAGATTATCTTGGATGCAGAAAGTTTTCTCCTGAAGTGGAATATATACCTGAAAAAAAAGAACTGATTATAACAGCTATTGATGACAGGCAGGTGCCTCCATCAAAAATACGTGTAGTAAATGGCGCTTTTGCAGGTGATGATAATTATAAAGACTGGCGTAAATTAAATACCATCGCCGATTACTGGAATGATGGAGAGTGGAGAGGGTATTATGTGCACACGTTTAACCGTCTTGTTCCTTCCGAAAAATATTTTGAAACTCATCCTGAATATTTTGCTTTGGTAAATGGCAAGCGTATTCCTTACGGGCAGCTTTGTTTATCAAATCCGGATGTGCTGAAGATTACAATGGAACAGCTGAAGAAAGACATGGCAGAACATCCGGCAGTTAAATACTGGTCAGTCAGTCAGAATGATAATTATTATTACTGCCAGTGTGATGCATGTAAGAAAATGGATGATGAAGATGGATCAGCTATCGGTTCTATGCTGAAGTTCGTGAATAGAGTAGCTGCTGCATTTCCGGCTAAAACAATTACAACACTGGCCTATCAGTATACACGTAAGCCGCCGCTTAAAACAAAACCTTTACCGAATGTAATGATCACTCTGTGTTCCATTGAGCTGAACAGGAGCTTACCGATTGAAACTGATCCCGGCAGTAAATCTTTTGTAGAAGATATGGTTGGATGGAGTAAGATCTGCAAAAACATTATGCTCTGGGATTATGAAGTGCAGTTTACCAACTATCTCTGTCCATTCCCGCTTTTTCATACACTGAAACCCAACCTGCAGTTCTTTACAAAATATGGGGTTGTAGCCAATTTTCAGCAATGCAATGCAGTACATGGTGTTGAGTTTGCTGAACTGAAAACCTACCTGCTCAGCAAATTATTGTGGAACCCCGATGCAGATGATCAGGCAATCATCAATGATTTTATGAAGGGTTATTATAAAGAGGCAGCTCCATTCATCAGGAAATATTTTGATCTGTTGCACAAAAATGCAGCTGAGTCAAAGCAGGGGCTTGATATTTACGGAACACCTGTTTGGAGTGCAAATACATTTCTGTCAGCGGCTAAAATAAAAGAATACTACAACCTCTTTGACGAGGCTGAGGCAGCGGTGAAAGATCAACCGGAGATAGTGGAAAGGGTAAAGATCGACCGTTTATGCGTGCAGTATGCCGACATGGAAATTGCAAAGACGGATATGTTTGGAGAAAGGGGATGGTATAAAATTGAAAACGGTAAGTATATCCTGAAACCAGAGCGCAAACAACTGATCGAAGATTTTTATTCAACCTGCAAAAGGAATAATGTTGTTCAGTTGAATGAAACCGGACTGACTGCCGAAACATATTATAACAATACGCTGCGTTTTATTGATGTACAGGTTGAAGGTAATCTTGCCTTTCAAAAGAAAGTTACCTGCACACCTGCGCCGCATCCCAATTACACGGGCAGCGGGGCACAGATGCTTACAAATGGTGTAAAAGGAACTGATGATTACAAGATCAACTGGCTTGGCTGGGAAGGCACAGATGCAGAAATTGTAATTGACCTTGTTGCAGTAACGGAAATAAACGAAGTAACCATCAGCAGTTTAAGTTTTCCGAAATCATGGATCCTTCATCCTTCTTCTGTAAAGTGTTTGATCAGTAATGACGGCAGCAATTATACCGATGCAGGTTTTATTGAGTCAGATAAAGATTCACAGCATGAACCCCAGATGAAGAATTTCAGTTTCAATTTGAATCATCATAAAACGAGGTTCGTGAAATTTGTGGTAACCGGAACTAAAATACTTCCTGCATGGCATGCCTATACAGGCAATAAATCATGGATGTTTATTGATGAAGTGGTCATCAGGTAGAATGACTGCAAATAAACGGGATGAATTACAGTAAACGGGTAATTTAAAAACGATAGATTGCCCGGAGGGAATAGATTCCCGGTTTAATTCCGATGTTCAGCATATCAGAAAAAGTACCAAGCAGTTTTGCTGAAGCATTTATTTCCAGTTTATTTTTTATAACAGTACCTGCTGAAGCTGAAATGCCCAGCCATGCTTTTTCATACGTATAATAGTTTTTATAAACGGTAGTTGTGTTTGCAGAAACATCATTTTTTGTGAACTCATTTGAAGTATAGCCGGATATTGAAACGGAAGAGCCAACACCAACATACACTCTGTTAGACGTTGTTCTTATAAAGTGATACAGCAGGGATACTGCCGGAGTGATATTATTAATTTTAAGTAAGTACTCTTCGTTGATTGCTGTATTGGTTACGGAAAAAGCCTGGTGTGTTCCTTTGTAGTGCAGGGAAGAATAGCTGGCTTCAATTCTGAAAACAAAGTCGCTGAAATTCCTGTTTGATTTAAAATCAATCCCGGCTCCGAATAATGGTGTAACGCTGTTGGAAAAATGAAACGCCGTTAATGGAGTGTTCCCCGAAACCTTCAGAGCAGAATACTGCATACCTGCCTGTAAAAAGAAGTCAGGTTTTGTTTTAGTTGATTTGTCATCATCGTTTGCATTACCGGTAACTGAAGTTAAAAAATCAGTGAGATCATGTTCCGTGTAGCGCAGGCGTTTCAGCCGGCTTTCAATTTTCTTTCTGTTCGGATTGCTGCCGATGAACTTTTGTAATTGCCCCCTGAAAAGATTCTTTGTATCAAGATAAGTGCCCTTCTCACTTGACAGAAGCTGAACTTTAAATGCAAGTTCTTCAAAGTCTGCCCCGGTTTCTTTAATAAAGAAGTGCGATTTAAAATCAGAAAAGAGGTATAAGCTCACTTTATTGTTGACGAAGATTTCCCTTAAAAAGACAGTATCAGTTTTTACAGTGTCAGCCTGTTCAGGTGTAAGCTGTATCATTTCAACAGGTCTCATATCCATCCGCACTGCAGCCCGTATATATTTTTCTTTACCTGTTATTTCAAAATAGGCAAGCGTTGCTACGGAGTATTCGGTGCTGTTACTTTCATTGCCCGATTTAAAACTGATTGTTCGTGGATTTTTTTTCCATTCCCTGTAGTCGATCTGCCCGTTCCTGGTTTCGCCGGTAACGGTTACAATTGTACCCGGCTGGAAATTAACCTGGGCTTTGAGCAGTGTAGAACAGAACAGGAATGCTGCGGCAGTTAAGACAAAGCGTTTCATACGGCTTTTGGTTTAATGTGGTTTTCAGGTTTATTAACGGGGCGCAAATTATTCAAAGAAAAGCGTAGTGACATTATGATTGCTGTCAGTAACCCAAAAAAGCAGAGGTTGTGCTGCCGGATTTCCATTTACCTGCAAGTTTTTTTTGCGGTTAAACTTTTTTTTACTCATAGAATGCTTTTTTTTCTTTGTATCGTACTGATAATCAGCTTTTTGAAGTTTAAGCATACAGGTTTGTCAGCAAGTAATCGAAATGTTAATAAAAAAAAGGCAATACTTTTTGATATTTTTAAAAAGTATTCACATCTTTATAATAACGATTGAAACTCTGCTTAGAGAAAATGACAGAAAAAAACAGGCTATACAAGCGAAAGATCAAGAAGCAACTATACTTCTCAGGTGCACTTTCCTGTGTAGAACTGAGTAAGCTCAACGACATGAGCATCCCTCTCACTGCAAAACATCTGGACGAACTGATTGCCGACGGCGAGGTGGAAGAAATGGGTCTTGCGCTGTCTACCGGAGGCCGACGCCCGGTTTTGTATTCATTAAAGCACGATCTCACTTATGTAGTATCAGTATGGGTTGATCAGTTGGTAACCCGTATTGCAATGCTTGATATGAAGAACAGGTATGTTGGTGAAATGAAAAAGTTCGATCTGGAACTGAGTAGTGATCCGCAGCCACTTCAAATTCTGGCAAAAGAAATCAAACAATTTATTGCAGAAAGCGGCATCAGTAAAGAAAAGATTGCAGGTGTTGGTATAGCGATGCCGGGTTTTATTGATGTTGAACGTGGATTAAATCATTCTTTTTTCAAGGTAAAGGAAACAGATATTGTTTCTTATCTCAGGTCGGTCATTGATCTGCCTGTTTTAATTGACAATGATTCGAGTGTGATCGCACTTGCTGAACTGCGGTTTGGTTCTGCAAAGGGAAGGCTGAATGCAATGGTATTGAATATTGGCTGGGGTATTGGTCTTGGTATGATTTTAAACGGTTCATTATTCAGGGGTAACAATGGTTTTGCAGGTGAATTCAGTCACATACCTCTTTTTACAAATAATAAAATGTGCAGTTGCGGCAAAATGGGATGCCTGGAAACAGAAACATCTCTGCTTGTTATTTTAGAGAAAGCCAAAGAAGGGCT
>Ga0066476_100200_pt1 | contig 15838 bp, 8 predicted proteins | sample LakWasM112_LOW13_2_FD_59558 | JGI IMG/M metagenome (GOLD analysis project Ga0066476, IMG submission 59558) | Freshwater sediment methanotrophic microbial communities from Lake Washington under simulated oxygen tension - Sediment Metagenome 112_LOW13 | ecosystem: Environmental > Aquatic >... | reverse complement strand
ACCATTAATAAGAATGATCTTGCTTTTGTAAATGCACAGTTGAAGACAGTAACGGAGCCGGGAGAGTTTGAAGTGATCATTGGAAAAAATAAAGTGAAGTTTAATTATAACTAAACTGATTTATGATCCGGTTTCAAAACTGTTTCAGGAGCTTGATATTTTCTTTATTGACAGTTGCGGGCTTTTTGTTTTGTTCAGAAACAGAAGCTCAGCAAACCCAGCTTTCTTTTTTTGCAGCAAATCATCCAATGATTCAGTATTCGGGAAGAATTGATTTTGCCAATCCAAAACTTCCACGTTTCTGGCAGCCGGGTGTATATATCAGTATTCAGTTTACCGGTAGCAGGTGTGAGATCATTCTGAACGATGAGGTGCTGTGGGGAAAAAATCATAATTACCTGGAACTGGTGGTGGATGGAGTTGCCAAACGTATGCAGACAAAATCAGCACATGATACCATTGTGGTTGATGTGGAACCATCTGCCAAGCCGCATACATTATCCCTGCATAAAAATACAGAAGCCAATATTGGCTATTTGGAGTTAGTTGGTTTTCGCTGTGAGCAATTGACAAAGCCTTCAGCAAAGCCTGTAAGGAAAATGGAATTCATTGGTAATTCAATTACCTGTGGAGCCAGTGCCGATCCTTCTGAAATTCCCTGCGGCAAAGGTGTTTGGCAGGATCAGCACAATGCATACTTAAGTTATGGAGCAGTTACAGCAAGAACACTGAATACGCAATATCATTTGTCATCCGTTTCGGGAATCGGGTTGATGCACAGTTGCTGTAACCTGGATATTCTTATGCCGAAGGTATTTGATAAGGTTAGTATGCGGAATGATACCATCAACTGGAATTTCAACATGTATCAGCCCGATGTAGTGACGGTTTGCCTTGGTCAGAATGATGGTGTACAGGATTCTGCTAAGTTCTGTGAGAACTATCTTTCATTTATTCATCAGCTGCGTGGTTATTATCCGAATGCTCAGTTGGTTCTGTTAAGCAGCCCGATGGCTGATGCAGGGTTAACTGCGTTTATGAAAAAAACCTTAACGGCAGTAAAGAAGAAAGTGAATAAGGAAGGAGATAAAAAAGTTGCCACTTTTTTCTTTGCAAAACAATATAACAGCGGATGTGATTATCACCCGGACATTACAGAGCATCAGCAGATTGCCAAAGAGCTGACTGCTGCGGTAAAAAAGATCATGAAGTGGTAAGCACAAGTTGATTAATACTAAATACCGGTCAATATGCGTACGAAATGGTTTTCTGCCATCATTCTTTTTTTCTGTGCTTTCATTTTTGTAAATAATAATGCAGCGGCACAGCAGAATTATGTCAAACTGAATGATGGTGTTATTGTAAAAATAAAATCTTCCGCACGAAGCAGTGTGAAGATGTTGAAAGTACAGGTAGTTTCAAATCATATCCTGCACATAACCGCAAGTCCGGCAGATTCATTTTCATCAGATAAAAGTTTAATGGTTGTGGAAACATTGCGGCCGGCTGTAAACTGGGATGTGAAAGAAGCAAATGGTTCGATTGTTTTATCAACAAATTCTTTGAATGCAAACATCTCATCTGCTACCGGTGAAATCAGTTTCACAGATACTGAGGGCAAACTAATTTTACAGGAAACAAAAGGCGGAGGTAAATCATTTACCGGAACAACGCTGGATGGAGAACAATCTTATATCATTCGTCAGTCATTTGCAGGTGATGACAAAGAAGCATTGTATGGACTTGGGCAGCACCAGGCAGGAGTATTTAATTATAAAGGAACACAGGTATTGCTTTCGCAGTACAATACTGAAGTAGCTGTGCCTTTTATGACATCCAGTAATAACTACGGGATACTGTGGGACAATAATTCTATTACTAAATCAATTGACACAAGGGAGTATGAACAATTATCAACATTGAAACTCTTTTCAAAAGATGGCGATCAGGGTTGGTTAACGGCAACATACTTTGATAAAAAAGATCCTTCAAAAATTGTAACTGTAAGACCTGAATCATTAATTGATTACAGTTATATCCCTTCTTTAAAAAATCTTCCCGACAGTGTGAAGCTGGACAAAGTAACTGTTACATGGGAAGGGTTTATACAAAGCGGATTCAGTGGGGAACATATTTTTAATCTGCGTTCAGCAGGATATGCAAAAATTTATATTGACGGAAAACTTTTGGCAAGCCGCTGGAGACAAGGTTGGAACCCCGGTACAGAACTGATCAGGATCAACCTGGAAAAAGGAACAAAGCATTCGTTCAAAATTGAATGGGATCCAACATCAGGGGAATCATTTATTTCCTGTCACTGGTTAAAGCCTTTGCAGGGAACTGAAAAAAATGAATTTGCATTTGAATCCGAAGCGGGTGATCAGATCAATTATTATTTCATCAAAGGAAATAATATGGATGAAGTAATCAGCGGCTACAGGGAACTGACAGGTAAGGCAACCATGATGCCGAAATGGGCAATGGGCTTCTGGCAAAGCAGGGAACGTTATAAAACACAGGATGAAATCATTAACACCGTTGCTGAATTCAGAAAGCGTAAAATTTCGCTCGATAATATTGTACTTGATTGGAGTTATTGGGAAGAAGATAAATGGGGCAGCCAGGAATTTGATAAAACCCGTTTTCCCGATGCAGCGGCGATGATGAAAACCCTTCATGAAAAGTACAATACACAGTTGATGATTTCTGTGTGGGCAAAATTTTATGAGGGAATCCCCAATTATAAAAAACTAAATGACAGTGGATGGATTTATAAACGGAATGTAGCCAACAGGCAAAGGGATTGGATTGGCAAGGGATATGTTTCCAGTTTTTACGATCCCTATCACCCCGGCGCCAGGAAAATGTTTTGGGGTATGATGAATACAAGCCTTTTCTCAAAAGGTATCGATGCATGGTGGATGGATGCAACGGAACCTGATGTTACCAGTAATCTTTCTCCGCAGCAACGGAAAGAATTCAGCGGACCAAATTATTTCGGATCATCAACAAAATATTACAATGCCTTTTCATTGGTAAATGCACAGGGTGTTTATGAAGGACAACGTAAAGCAGACAGCAGCAAACGTGTATTTATTCTCACACGTTCTTCTTATGCAGGTTTACAACGTTATGCAGCAGCAACGTGGAGCGGTGATATTGGAAGCCGCTGGGAAGATTTTAAAAATCAAATTCCTGCCGGGTTAAATTTCAGTATGTCGGGGATGCCATACTGGACAACCGATATTGGCGGTTTTGCTGTTGAACCGAGATATGAAACTGCAAAAGGGAAAGATTTAGACGAGTGGAGAGAACTGACAACACGCTGGTATCAGTATGGTGTTTTTTGTCCTTTATTCAGGGTACATGGACAATTCCCTTACCGTGAAATATATAATATAGCACCTGATGATCATCCTGCCTATAAAAGCATGCTGTATTATAATAAGCTGCGTTACCGGTTGATGCCGTATATCTATTCACTGGTTGGCAAAACGTACCAGGATAATTATACCATCATGCGTGGACTGCCGATGGATTTTGGTAGTGATGAAAAAGTAAAAAATATTGCTGATCAGTTTATGTTCGGTCCTTCTGTTCTTGTGAACCCGGTATATGAATATCAAAAAAGAAACCGGCAGGTTTATCTCCCGGATACAAATGGATGGTATGATTTCTATACAGGCAAATTTCTTGAAGGCGGACAAACAATCACAGCAGATGCTCCTTACGAAACTGTGCCCCTGTATATAAAGGAAGGATCAATTATTCCAACCGGTCCGGAACTGCAGTACACAAGTGAAAAGCCGGCCGATCCTTTAACCTTATTTGTTTATACAGGAAAGGATGCTTCTTTTACGTTGTATGAAGATGAGAATACAAATTATAATTATGAGAAGGGAGCTTTCTCACAAATTGAATTTTCTTATGATGAACAGCTGGGCTCATTAACAGTAGGTCAAAGGAAAGGAAGCTTTAACGGGATGCTGAAAAACCGAACATTCAGGATAGTTGTCATCAGTAAAAAACATCCTGCCGCTATGGATTTCAATCTTCCTGCTGTAAAAGTAATTAAGTACAGCGGAAGGAAAACAGTCATAAAATTATAAATGAACCATATGAATCGGGTGATGAAATACTGGCAACTGACCTTTGCTGTACTATTAATTTCAACAGTGAGTCTTGCACAATCATCATCTGCTGTAAGAGAACATTTATTAATGGATTTTGACTGGCGCTTTGCATTCGGGCATCCATTTGATACAAAAAAAGATTTTGATAACGGTACCGGTTACTTTTCTTATTTCGCCAAAGCGGGTTATGGTGATGGGGCGGCTGCGGCAAACTTTGATGACCGTTTCTGGCGCAAATTAAATGTACCGCACGATTGGGCAGTGGAGCAACCATTCAGCAGCAACACAAATGCAAGTCATGGTTTTAAGGCGATTGGAAGAAATTTTCCTGATGCAAGTATTGGATGGTACCGTAAAACATTTCAGGTTCCGGCAAGCGATAAAGGCAAACATATCAGCATTGCATTCGATGGCGTGTTCCGTAATTCTATTGTATGGGTGAATGGGTTTTATTTAGGAACAGAGCCAAGCGGCTATACAGGATTTGAATACAATATTTCTGAGTACCTGAACTATGGCGGTGAAAATGTAATTGCTGTAAGAGTAGATGCAACAATGGAAGAAGGATGGTTTTATGAAGGCGCAGGAATTTACCGGCATGTATGGCTCAATAAAACTTCGCCTTTACATGTGGCAACGGATGGAAGTTTTGTTACGGCAACTGTTAAGAATCATACAGCAGATGTTTCGGCGCAGGTAACACTGATTAATGAATCGCTGAAAAATAAAACAGTTGATATTGTTCAGACAATACTTAATGCAGAGGGGAAACCAGTTGCAAATACAACCAGTAAACAAATCAGTTTTTCTTCTTATCAGCAAAAAGATGTTTCAGTAACTATACCTGTTTCAAACCCCGTATTATGGTCGCTTGAAATTCCTTACTTGTACAAATTGAGTACTGATGTATTAGAAAACGGACAAATCATAGATCATTACGAAACAACCTTTGGCATCCGTACAATTCGTTTCGATGCAGCCAAAGGTTTTTTTCTGAACGGGAAACCGGTAAAAATTCATGGCGCCAATAATCACCAGGATCATGCAGGAGTGGGTGTTGCTTTGCCGGACGCTTTGCAGGAATACCGGATTAAAAAGCTGAAAGAGTTTGGTGTAAATGCATATCGCTGCTCGCACAATCCACCCACACCTGAATTACTGGATGTATGCGACAGGTTGGGAATGCTGGTAATTGACGAAAACCGTTTGATGGGTGTAACAGCCACACAGTATGCGTATATGAAGCGGCTCATGCTTCGTGACAGGAATCATCCAAGTATCATCAGTTGGAGTATTGGTAATGAAGAATGGGGAATAGAAGGAAATGAATTCGGAGCATCCATTGCTTCATCCATGCAGGCATTTGCCAAATCAATCGACAGCACTAGATTTATTACAGCAGCAGTAAGCGGTGGATGGAGAAAAGGAATTTCAAATGTAATTGATGTGATGGGTTATAATTATATCGGGCAGATTAATACCGACGAACATCATGCAGAATTTCCGAATCAGCCAAGCTGGGGAACAGAAGAAGGCAGCACCCGTGCAACAAGAGGTGTTTATTTTGATGATCAGCAAAAACAACTGATTGCAGCTTATGATAAAAAGCCATATCCTCATTTTTACAGTATTGAGGAAGGGTGGAAACATTATGCGGCAAGGGATTATTTAGCCGGTATGTTTATCTGGACAGGTTTTGATTACAGGGGAGAACCAACTCCTTTTGGGTTTCCTTCCACCGGTTCTTATTTCGGCATGTTGGATCAATGCGGATTTGCAAAAGACAATGTGTATTATCTCAAATCATGGTGGACAGATCAACCAACCCTGCACATTTTGCCTCACTGGAACTGGAAAGGAAAAGAAGGTCAGGAAATAGATGTGTGGGTTTACAGTAATTGTGATCAAGTGGAATTATTTCTCAATAAAAAAAGTGTTGGGAAAAAACAAATGCCCAAAAACGGGCATCTTGAATGGAAAGTAAACTATACTCCGGGAACACTGAGTGCAATTGGATACAAAAATGGAAAGAAGTTGATGACAGAGACAGTGACAACAACTGATGAGCCGGTAAGTATTCAGCTCAATACTCAGCAATCAACAATAAAAGCAGATAAAGAAGATATTGCAGTTATAACAGTTGCTGTGAATGACAGAAACAATCTGCAGGTACCTATAGCAAACAATGAAGTTTTATTTTCTGTAACCGGCCCGGGAAAAATTATTGCTGTTGGTAATGGTGATCCAACTTCCCTTGAGCCGGATAAGTATATTGAAAAGATTACAATGGCAAAGATCACGAACCTGAAAGAAAAAGTTATTCCTGATATCAACAGCAAAAATGAAACAGCAGCAACTGTAAATGAAGCTGACTGGAAGCCTGCTTTTACTGACGACAGAACTGAGAAATTCGGGGAATCAGTGAAGGCGCTTGTGTACAGGGGAACATTTGCTTTGCCGGAAAATTATAAAGAAGCAACCATCACATTGTATTATAAAAATATAGGGAAAGAACAATCCCTGTTTATAAATGGAAAAGAAATTGCTGCTAATTTTAAGGAAGGAAGCAAAGAAGGATACAGGTTAAATACAGCAGAGTTGCATGCAGGTAATAACAGCATTTCTATTGTGGCAACACCGCTATTGAAAAAATTTGATTGGGAAAATGTAAACCGGGATCCGGGAATTATACAAATGGTTTTTCCACCGCTGCAATGGAAACGGAAATTATTTAACGGACTTGCACAGGTGATCGTCCAGTCAACAGGTGAGCCGGGTGAAATTATTGTAACTGCAACCTCTGTTGGTTTAAAGAAGGATGAATTAAAAATACAAGCTGTTCCGGCAGTAAAAAGAATAACAAACGAGTAAACCCTGTATTGAATAATATGAAGAAAATAGCTGTTCTTAGCCTGTTGCTTTATTCGACTGCATCTTTTTCTCAAAAGAAACTGCAGTTGATTGATCCATATGCAACGGCAGAAACAAAGGCCCTGTTTTATAATTTACATGAGCTCTCGAAAAATCATATTCTGTTCGGTCATCAGCATGCAACCGAATACGGGCATGGATGGTTTGGTGATGAGAACAGAAGCGATGTGAAATCAGTAACCGGATCGCACCCTGCCGTTATTGGTGTTGACTTCAGTGGTTTATCGGGCAGACCGGAACACATGATTGAAAAAGAAAAAACCTCTTTACGAAAAAATATTGCAGACACTTACAACAGGGGAGGAGTTACAACTGTTTCCTGGCATTTTAATAATCCTGTTACCCCAACATCTTTTTACTGGAATGATTCAACTGTTGCTGCTGCAGTAAAAAATATTATTCCGGGGGGATCGCACCATGAACAGTATAAAACCATTCTTAAAACAATTGCCGAGTTGGCAAAATCAGTGAAAGGCAATGATGGAAAAACTGTACCGATGATTTTTCGCCCTTATCATGAACTTGATGGTGACTGGTTCTGGTGGGGGAAGAGTCATTGTACGGTTGATGAATTCAAATCACTGTGGCGTTTTACCGTTACTTACCTGCGTGATTCATTACAGGTCCATAATTTCATTTACGCTTTTTCTCCCGATAATACGTTTACTACTGAAGAAGAATATCTGGAACGGTATCCGGGCAATGCATATGTTGATATGGTTGGAATGGATAACTACGGCAATTTTGGACGTTATGGGAAATACAATCTTGATTCCGGTTATCAGAAATTAAAGATCGTGTCTGATTTTGCCATTCAGTCAAATAAGCTGGCTGCTTTTACAGAAACAGGTCTTGAATCAATTCCCGATACCGGCTGGTGGACAGATAAACTGCTGGCAACACTTCAGCGCAGTAAACTAAGGTTGTGTTATGTTCTGGTGTGGAGGAACGACAGTAAAAGCCCGACGCATTATTATGCTCCTTTTCCGGGACAGGTTTCCGAGCAGAACTTTCTTCAATTTTATAATGATCCCTATACACTATTCGAAAAGGATCTGAAAAACATATACAAATAAAGAAGTGTCCAAAAAATAAAAATGAACAAATGAAAAAGATTCTATTGATCATTCTTGTAAGTGCATTTTGTTATGCCGGCAAATCGCAACCGGTAAAAACACATGGACAGTTAAAAGTAACAGGAACGCAGTTGGTTGATGAGCATGGTGCCCCTGTTGTATTACACGGAATGAGTTTTGGTTGGCATAATCTCTGGCCACGGTTTTATAATAAAGGTGCAGTGCATACCGTAGCTACTGATTGGAACAGTACAGTTATCCGTGCTTCAATGGGGATTGAACTGAACGACAGTGGTTATTTAAAAAGCCCTGAACGTTCGCTTGAGTTAATGACTAAAGTTATTGATGCCTGTATCAGGAAAAATGTATATGTGATCATTGACTGGCACGATCATAATATACATCTCAAAGAAGCCAGGGAGTTTTTTGGGATGATGTCAAAAAAGTATGGCAGCAAGCCCCACATCATTTATGAAATATTTAATGAACCCGACTATGAAACATGGGCTGAAGTAAAAGCTTATTCCGAAGAGGTGATCAAAGCAATCAGGGTCAATGATCCGGATAATATTATTTTGGTTGGTTCGCCCAAATGGGATCAGGATATTCATTTGCCTGCTGCAGATCCAATTAAAGGTTTTGATAACCTTATGTATACGATGCATTTTTATGCAGGCACACATAAAAAATGGTTACGTGACCGTACAGATGAAGCCATGCAAAAAGGCTTGCCCGTTTTTGTTTCTGAATGTGCAGGAATGGAAGCAAGTGGTGATGGCCCTGTAGATCATGCAGAATGGAAAGCATTTGTTGACTGGATGAATGAACGGAAACTGAGCTGGGTGGCATGGTCTGTTTCTGATAAAAAGGAAACCTGCTCTATCTTAAATCCATCAGCTGCATCAAAAGGCGGATGGAAACCGGAAGATGTAAAAGAGTGGGGAAGGATTACACAGCAGTTTTTGAATAACTATAAGTAATAAGTACGGTAAGAGAGAGTTGTTTTTAATCAATCCTTAAAGTTGAATTTCTTTCGATCAGTCGGGATGGCAATACAACTGTTGCGTTTTTGACTGCTGTTTTATTGCTTGCTTCAATCATGGTGAAAAGAAGTTCAGTTGCTGTTTTCCCTATATCAAAAGCAGGTTGTGTAATGGTGGTAAGAGAAGGGTTTAGAATCGGAGCTGTTTCAAGTGTGGAAAAAGCAATCACCTTTAAATCTTCAGGAATGCGGATGGCTGATTCAACGCAGGCCATATAAATCTGCATGGCTAATCTTTCTACCGAAGCTACCATGCCGTCAGCATGATTTTTTTTATGGAGGAGCTTTTTGATCTGATCAAATATTTCTTCCTGGCTTCCTGTACAATAAATAATTGTATCCTGTTTGCCGGTATCTATCCCGGCTTCAGTGATTGCTGCAGTAAAGCCTTCTGCTCTTTTATTGCAGATGGGTAGTGATGGAGAGATAGATAAAAAAACAGGATGACTGCAGCCCCTGTCAAGTAAATGCTTTGCAGAAAGGTAGCCGCATTCAAAATCATTCGTAATTACTTTTGTTGTATTAAAGTTTTCAAACTCCCTGTCGAAGAATACAAACGGTATGTTTTCATTCTGTAATTTATGAAAGTGGTCAGCGTTGGCAGTTTCATCTGATATGGAAATTAAAACTCCATCCACCCGTCCACTGCAGCAATGGGCAATGATATTTTTTTCCAGTTCAACTTTTTCATGCGACAGGTAAATAAGTACATGATAGTTCTTTAACTCAGCTACTGAGTGAATGCCGTTGATTGCCAGTGAAAAGAAATTATCGGCTACTTCGGGCAGAATAACTGCAATGGTTTTGCTTTTCTTTTTGCGCAGGCTGCTTGCATAAGGGTTGGGGGCATAACCAAATTTTTCTGCGGCCTCAAGAACCGTGTTTTTTGTTTGCTCACTGATTTCATGACTGTCACGAATGGCTTTAGATACCGTTGAGATTGACAGGTTAACAAGCTTAGCCAGTTCTTTGATATTTATTTTTTTCATTAGTTCGGTTTCAGTGCTCAGCTACCTGTAATATGACTGTTTTTTAGGCGAAATGCTGCTTCTTTACGAAAACGATTTCGTAAATAAAGCTATGTCATTTTGCAAAAGTGTTATTAAAAAAAATCAATTTAGAGTTACAATAACTACAAACCAAATTCGATTGCATGCCGCCAGTAAACAAACGCTTCACTGAAAGTGAGGTAAATCCATTAGCGAGCCTTGACCAGTGGGAAGATGACGTTTTGGAACGTTATCCTGACCCTGAATCAATTGCCACTTCAAAATCAACCACCGAATACCGCAATTATGAAACCCCTGCCAGAGATTCTGTAAAAGAATTCTACAGGTTGAATCATACCTACCAGTCATTTGACTTTGTTCAGCAAAAACAGCAGCAGTTTCTGAAGTTTGATAAAAAGGAAATGCCTGTCTGGAGTGCTTTCGATTTCCTGAATCAGCTGGTAGACGACTCTGACCCCGATACTGATCTTGACCAGTTTCAGCACTTATTGCAAACTTCAGAAGCAATCAGGCGGGACGGCCATCCTGACTGGATGGTACTTACCGGTTTGATGCATGATATGGGTAAAGTACTTTGTTTGTTTGGCGAACCCCAATGGGCCGTTGTTGGCGATACTTTTCCTGTAGGTTGTGCTTATTCAGATAAAATTGTATACCCGGAGTTTTTTAAAGATAATGCCGACTACAACAATCCTGCTTTTAACACAACACTTGGTGTTTACAAACAAGGTTGTGGTTTAAGGAATGTTCATATGTCATGGGGCCACGACGAATATGTTTACCAGATGCTGAAAGATTATTTGCCCGAGCCGGGTTTATATATGCTCCGTTACCATTCTTTTTATGCTTGGCACAGAGAAGGTGAATATGAATACCTGCTTGATGCCCATGATAAAGAAATGCTGAAGTGGGTGAACCTGTTCAACCCGTACGATTTGTACTCCAAAAGCCCGGTAGTACCGGTTTGGCAGGAATTAAAGCCTTACTACGAAAACCTTGTAAAGAAGTTTTTACCTGAAACGCTGAAGTTCTGATTCTGTTTTGATGAAAGCAGAAACTATAGCCAAGAAGAATTTTTCAGTCAGTTCAAATAAGTGTAAAGTTCACGTTTATATAATAAACAGCTTTTTTCGTTTAACCCCCAAAAAACCGATTATGAGATTGCGTTATTTAAAAATGCTTAAAGAGAGGGCAGTTAAGGTACTTGCCATCTTTTTATTAGTGCCTGTATTTATACTGGCACAACGTACAGGAACAAAAGATATCAACGGAAAGGTTACCGATAATACAGGTAATCCTTTGGCTGGTGTAACAGTTACAGTAAAGGGAACTTCAACTGCAACACTTACAAATGCAACCGGGATGTTTGCAATTAAAGCAAAGGAAGGAGATGTGCTGGTTTTCAGCTATGTGTCTTTTGCATCAAAGGAAGTTGTAGTGTCATCTTCTGCAGTGTATAATATTTCCCTTGATGCTGCAGCCAGTGCATTAACAGATGTGGTTGTAGTAGGTTATGGCCGCAATTCAAAAAGAACCCTTTCCAGTGCCATCACTTCCATTAAACCGGAAGATCTGAACCGTGGTGCCATTGGCGATGTGGGTCAGTTATTACAAGGTAAAGTGCCCGGCCTGAATGTTACAGCAAGTGGCGATCCTAACCGCCCGGCTGCTGTTATTCTTCGTGGGGCATCAACTGTTAACAGCCCGCAAGGCCCATTTTATGTTATTGATGGAATACCCGGTGCAGACATTAATGCCGTGGCCCCGGATGATATTGCTTCAATGGACATTTTAAAGGATGCATCTGCAACCGCTATTTATGGTAACAGAGCTTCTAACGGTGTTATTATGGTTACTACCAAAAAAGGTAAAAAAGGAAAGCTGCAGGCTGCATACAACGGTTACGTAGGTTTCGAAACCGTAAGCAGCAGCTTAGACTTAATGGATGCAAATCAGTTAAGAGCGTATGCGCAGAAAAATAGTTTTACGCCAAGTGCTAACGACGATAAAGGTGCTAATACCAATTGGATGAAGGCTGTGCAGAAAGAATCTGCTTTATCACATAACCATAATATTTCTTTCAGTTCCGGTACAGATAAAAGTATGTACAGCGCAAGCCTGAACTATCTGAAAAAAGATGGTATTATGTTGCAAAGCAGTTTGGAAAGAGTAATTGGAAGAATCAGTGCGGAACATCATGCATTGAACGATAGACTTACTTTAGGCTTAAACATCATGAGCAGCAACAGTAAAGCGTCGAATGTTCCTTTACAGAACATGGTGTTCCAACAAGCTGTGAAGTTTAACCCAATGTCGCCTGTGTATAATGCCGATGGTACATTCTTCGAAAACCCGAATAATACACAGTACTTTAATCCTGTTTCAATTATTAAAAATGCGATTGACGATACCAAATATGGTTCGTTACAGGGCAACTTCACTATAGAAGCGAAACTGCCGTTCAATATAACATATAATGCAAATCTTGCTTACCAGCGTGGTACCTGGCTGCATGGTGAATACTATAACAGTTACTATTCACGGAACTACAGTACAGGAAGTTTTTATACCAATGGCGATCCCGGTGGTGGCCGCAGCCTGCGTAATTTTTATTCCAATGGTCTTGCTTACAGAGGCTATTATCAAAGCAGTTCTAAAACACTGGAATCCTATTTAACATGGGGTAAAAAATTCGGAGCACATAATATTAAAGCCGTGTTGGGTTACAGCTGGCAAAAAAATACCAACAACGATGGGTTGCAATCAAGCCAAACTAATTTTATAAACGATTATACAGGATATAATAATTTGGGTCTTGGCAACTACCAAACCGTGAATGGTTTTGCGGTTGATTATGGCGGCGCTGTTTATGAAGAGACAAATTTTATTTCAGACTTCTTGCGTGTGAACTACGATTTCAACGAAAAGATTCTGGTACAGGCTTCTGTTAGAAGAGATGGGAGTTCTGTATTTGGTAAAAACAAAGAGTGGGGTTATTTCCCGGCTGCAAGTGTTGCCTGGCGTCTTTCAGAAGAAGATTTTATCAGGAACATTTCTTTTATCAATGATTTAAAGTTAAGGGTGAGTTATGGTGAAACCGGAAACGCTTTCGGTTTGGGTGCGTACAACGCTCAGCGTCTTTACAGTAAATCGGGTACTTATTACAATAACGGTGTTTTTGCTGCATCCTTCAGATCTTCTCAGGGTTCTAACCCGGATTTGCAATGGGAGGTTACTTCCACGAAAAATCTGGGCTTAGATTATGGATTCCTCAAAGGAAAAATCAGTGGTTCAATTGATCTGTATGAAAAGACCACTACCAACATGGTATTTCCATATGCAGTAGCTCAATCAATTGACCCAAGTGGGTTTTTATGGTTAAACGTTGGTAAGATCAGGAACCGTGGTATTGAGTTTAGTGTAAACATCAATGCTGTAAGCCAAAAGAATTTCAGCTGGAATACCGGCTTTAACCTGGCCAGCAACAAAAACGTAATTCTGGATTTAAAAGGACCAGAGCAATATGGTGTAAATGCTGATTCTACTTACTACACACAAATTGATGGACCCGGTACATCAGGCAGTCGACTTCAGATTTTAGCTGTTGGCGGACCTTTAGGACAATTCTATTCTTTCCAGTATGCGGGTAAAGACGCTTCGGGTAATTCGTTGTTTTTAAAGAAGGACAAAACAACAACAACAAACCCATCTCAGGTTACAGATTATTTTTCACTGGGTAGCCCTCACGCAAAGCTGATGTTTGGATGGAACAATAGCCTCCGGTACAAAAATTTCGATCTTAACTTCTTTGTCAGAGGTGTACTCGGAAATAAAATCTTCAATGCAACCCGTGCTGATCTTTCATATGTAGTAACTGCAGGACAAACCAATATCAGTCCTTATGCAGCAGATGATAAAAGAACAGATTCAAGGAACAACAACTTCTCATCACGTTATATAGAGAGTGGTTCTTACCTGCGTTTCGACAATGCAACGTTAGGTTATCGGTTCAATATCAAAAGCGAATACATCAGTATGTTACGGTTTTATGCTACTGTAAACAACCTGTTTGTAATTACAAAATATAAAGGAATTGACCCCGAAATAAACCAGGGCGGAGCATCATTAGGTGTTGACTATAATAGTTTCTATCCTAAAACACGCACTGTTCTTTTAGGTGTATCAGTTGGTTTTTAATGATTAAAAAAACTCTTTATGAATAAGAATTTAAAACAATTTCTAATAGTGATAGCAGCCGGCTTATTACTAAGCTCCTGCCACAAAATTGAGGTAAAACCCAATTCATTGTACACAGAAGATGTGTTTCCTAAAACGGATGCCGAATTTCAATCGGTGATGGGTACCATTTATACCAGTCTGCGTGGACATTATTCACTCGGTTACTGGTTTGCACAGGAGTTAAGTTCAGATGAATCGATTCTGCCTGTATATGGTGGTAACTGGTTCGATGGACAAGGTTACATTCAGCTGCACCGCCATAACTGGACAAAGGATCATGGCTGGATAACAACGGTGTGGAATGATGCTAATTCAATCGTGGGTCTTTGCAATCAAACCATGTATATTTTCAAAAACGCACCTGAAGGTGATTCGAAAAATACAGCTTTGGCTGAGCTGAAAACATTACGGGCCTATGCTTATTGGGAACTGATGGACATGTTTGGAAATGTTCCCCTGGATACAATTTATCCAAGCCCCGGTGTGCAGGCGAAAGCAACCCGTGCCCAGGTATTCAGCTTTGTTGAATCTGAATTAAAAGCAGCGCTTCCTTATTTAAAAACAGCTACCGGAAGCAGCACTTACGGAAAAGTAACAAAATGGATGGCAAATGCACTGTTGGCGAAAATTTATCTGAATGCAGAAGTGTATGCAGGTACACCTAAATACAATGAATGTATTGCTGCCTGTGATGCAGTAATTGCTTCCGGAAATTTTGCATTGGAAGCAAGGAGTACTTATCTCAACCAGTTTTCTCCAACAAACGGCCCTGCATTTAAAGAGTTTATTTTTGCAATTCCGTACGATCCTTCAACAAGCAATGGTTATTTATTTCATGGCCGTTACGATCTCAACCGTAACCTTGGTATTAAATATCGTTATTCAGGAAGCACACCGGGTAGCTATTCTTTCAATCAAATCATTTTGAATCAGACTTCCGGAAATGGTTTGATCAATGCAAAGCCCAGCGGCCCACGTGCTACATTATCCAGTTTTTATAATGGTTATTTTAAAGCTGACGCTAATGATATCAGAAATAATCAATGGTTGGTGGGCAATCAATTCTGGCCTGATGGCAGCCCGATGATGGTGAGTACGACTAAGAAAGGCTATGATCAGTTTTATGCAGGTTCCGATGGTGGAACAGCCATTACATATCAACTGTATATCGATTCTGTCTTTTCTACCCGTCAGGATGCAGCTTCCTTGGATATGGGTAATGATGAAATTGCCTGGAATATGGGTATCCGTAATATCAAGTTTGCACCCGATCCAAACTCATCAAGCCGTAACCAAAGTAATGATGCACCGATCTTCCGCTATGCTGATATTCTTTTGATGAAAGCAGAAGCTATCTTACGTGGAGGAACAGCCACCAATGGACAGACAGCTCTTTCGCTTGTAAAT
>Ga0066476_100197_pt1 | contig 16246 bp, 11 predicted proteins | sample LakWasM112_LOW13_2_FD_59558 | JGI IMG/M metagenome (GOLD analysis project Ga0066476, IMG submission 59558) | Freshwater sediment methanotrophic microbial communities from Lake Washington under simulated oxygen tension - Sediment Metagenome 112_LOW13 | ecosystem: Environmental > Aquatic >... | reverse complement strand
CCCCCTCGCGCCCAACGACAGGCTCGCGGGTCGGCATGAACACTGTGCAGTGGTCACACGGCGCACGAATCTCGCGCGCGCCGTCGGTGGCGATGAGCTCGCCGCTGGCAAAGGTCTCGAACCCCACCAGCGGGCGCACGAAGGCAAAGCTGGCCGTCTCCACCAGGCAGACATCGAGCAGCTCAAAGCGCCGGGCTGGGGCCAGTGCGAGGGGCGGCTCAGGCGGTGCTACCAATCCGAAATGGGCCAGAAACCCGAGCGTGACCGCAATCGCCGTGTCCCCCGAGGCCTTGCGAAAGTGCTGGCCGCATTCCGCCACCAGGCCCACGCCCTTCCCGCCCACTTGGCCGTGGCGGCCGTGCTCGATCAGCGGCACGCCAGTGCCCAGGCCCCTGGGCATCACCAGATGCACCGCCGGGGTGCCAATGGCGAGCGCAGCGCGCGCGTTGCGCTCGAAAGCGGGGTAAACCCAGAAGGGCTCGACGTCCTGGCTCGTCGAATGCAGGTCAAGAATGTGGTCGGCAGCCGCCACCACCGGACGCAATGCGCGTGCGCGCACCAGCTCCGGGCTCAGGGCGCTGCCATCCAGATCGGCCGCCGACCACACGCGGTTGAGGTTGTGCACAAGCTGGCGGCTCTCAAACGGCCGCGCCGGGTCAAAGCTTTCGTAGGCCGCCACGTTGGCAAAGCTCACCGTGAGCGCGCCAATGCGCGGGCGCACGCCCGACTCCAGCAGGTGCAGCGCGGCCACCATGCCGCAGAACTCGTTGCCGTGGGTCAACGCGTTGATGAGCACCTGCGGGCCAGGCTTGCCAGAGTCAAACCGGTGCACATAGTCAACGCCGGTATTGCCGACACGCCACGCAGAGAGGTCACGCGGCAGGAGTTCAAACGGCATGGCAGCTCGCTTCATGGACCAAAACCTTCATGTGTGCGATCAGCGGCACCCGTCCGACGAACGGCTGCGCGGAAAACCGGAATTTTGTGGGATTTCATTGCGGATTTTCGCAGACACAGGCGCCCCTATTTCACGTTGGGTGAACAAATGTGAATCAAATCAACTACTTGCAAATTCGACTCTCCCTGGCACGAAGGCTGCTCTATGGAGCGGGCAACCCAACCCAAAGGAGACTACGCATGAAGCACATCACCCGCACCCATTTGATTCTCGGCTGCATGGCCCTGGCGTCCAGCCTGGTGGCGCACGCCCAGGACACCGTCCGGCTTGGCAATCTGAAGTTTGCCCATTACGGGGCCGTCTCGTACATCAAGGAGATCGCGCCAAGTTGCGGCATCAAAGTGGAGGAACACGTATTTGCCAAGGGCCCCGACATCATGCAGGCCATCATGGCAGGCGAACTCGATGTGGGTGCGGCGGCCTCTGAATCGGCGATTTCGGCGCGTGCCAACGGCGCGCCGATCTACGTGGTGGCCGGCTTTGCCAAGGGCGGCGCACGCCTCGTGGCGCGGCCCGACTCGGGCATCAAATCGGTGAAGGACCTCAAGGGCAAAAAGGTCGGCGTCACCCGCGGCGGCATTCATGAGATCCTGCTCGCCGCCGAACTGGCGAAGAACGGCCTGACGATGTCGGAGCAGCCGGGCAAGGACGTGCAGATCATTTACCTGGCCTTTGCCGACCTCAACCAGGCGCTCCTTGGCAAGAACCTGGACGCCATCATGCAAAGCGAGCCGCAGTCGTCGCAGGCGATCAACAAGGGCTACGGCGTGGAAGTGATCAAACCTTACGACACGCCCATCGGCGAACCGGTGCGCACGCTCGTGATGACCGAGAAGTTCTACAAAGAGCAGCGCCCGCTTGCGGAGAAATTCATGCAGTGCTTCGTCAAGGCGACCGCGACCTTCATCCGCGAACCCGCTACGGCAGGAAAGTACGTGCGCGAGACCATCTTCAAGAACCAGATCACGCCGGAAGATTTCGTCAATGCCATCGCCAACTCGCCCTATTCCTACGACGTTGGCCCGGCGCATATCCAGACCACCACGGACCTGATGCAGAAATACGGTGTCGGCAAAATGGCCAAGCCGCCACGCGCCATGGACTGGGTCAAAACCGATTTGCTGGAACAGGCCAAAGCGAGCCTGCACATCCAGTAAAGGGCGCGCCATGTTGCAAATCAAATGGCGCGAGGTGGGCACCGGCCTCGTGGTGCCGGTGGCCATTGTGGCGCTCTGGCAGGCAGTGGCCGCGATGGGCTGGGTGAACCCGCAAATCCTGCCGTCCCCCCTGGCCGTGGTACGCAAATGGGTCGAATACCTGCTGCCCCTGGAACCGTACAAGGGCAGCGGCAACTGGCTGGCCTGGGCCGTGTCGGGCGAACTGCCCTACGACGCTCTGTGCAGCATGTACCGCGTGGTCATGGGTTTTCTGGCCGGCGCCGTCCTGGCGCTGCCCATAGGCCTGGCCATGGGTGCCAGCGAGCGCGTGTACCGGTGGCTGAACCCGCTGGTGCAGGTGGTGCGGCCCATCCCGCCGATTGCCTACATCCCGTTGTCGATTCTGTGGTTTGGCCTGGGCAACCCGCCCGCCGTGTTCCTGATTGCGCTGGGGGCCTTCTTCCCGGTGTTGATGAACACCGTCGCAGGCGTGCGCCATGTCGATGGCATCTACCTGCGCGCCGCGAGAAACCTGGGGGCCAGCCAGCGCACCATTTTTCTGCGCGTGATGCTGCCGGCGGCAGTTCCCTACGTGCTGACGGGCGTGCGCATCGGCATCGGCACCGCCTTCATCGTGGTGATCGTGTCGGAAATGATTGCCGTCAACAACGGACTGGGGTTTCGCATTCTCGAAGCACGCGAATATTTCTGGTCCGACAAGATCATCGCCGGAATGATCAGCATTGGCCTGCTCGGGCTGGCCATCGACATTGGCATGAACCGGTTGAACAACCATTTGCTGCGGTGGCACCGCGGCCTGGAGAACTGACATGGGTACTGCGCAAATCAAGGTCTGCGGTGTCAACAAATCCTTCAAGGCCGACCAGAAGGAAGTGGTGGCGCTGAAGGACATCAACCTCGATATTTCGGCCGGCGAATTTGTCTGCCTGCTGGGGCCGTCGGGCTGCGGAAAATCGACACTGCTCAACGCCGTCGCCGGTTTTTCTTCGCCCACCAGCGGCACCATCACCACCGACGGCAAGCGCGTGACGGGCCCCGGGCCAGACCGCGGCATGGTGTTCCAGGAATACGCGCTGTTTCCCTGGATGACGGTCGAGCAGAACATTGCGTTCGGCCTGGAAATCGGTGGCATGGAGCCCGCGCAGCGGCGCCAGCGTGTCAGCGCCCTGCTGGAAAAACTCGGCCTGAGCGATTTTCGCAACCGCTTTCCCAAGGATCTGTCCGGCGGCATGCGCCAGCGGGTGGCGATTGCGCGGGTGCTTGCGCTCGACTCGCCCATCATGCTGATGGATGAGCCGTTCGGCGCGCTGGACGCGCTCACGCGCCGCAACCTGCAAGACGAACTGCTGCGCATCTGGGCCGAGCTGAAGAAGACCATCCTCTTCGTCACCCACAGCATCGAGGAAGCCATCTACCTGGCCGACCGCATCGTCGTCATGACGTACCGACCCGGCACCGTCAAGCGCGACATGCGCATCGAACTGACCAGACCGCGCGATCCGGCATCGCCGGAATTCAACCAGTTGAAGCGCGAGCTGGGCCAGTTGGTGATGGAAGAGCAGCAGCGCCATCACAATGACGAATTGCGGCTGGCGGCGATCGATTGAGGCTCTTTCCCTGAACCTTGTCGTCGCCGGAGCACGCGCACCCAAGCCGAAACCACTGCCACCGCCATGCCGCACGACCCCGCCGCGCAGGAACCTACGCCCGCTGTGGCGGGGCATCGCCCGCGCCTGCGGCGGCGCATCGGGTGGGCGCTGCTGGCCGTGGCCTTGGCCGTGGCGCTGATCTCTCTGGTCTACCGCGTCGCTGCCCACAAGGCGGCGAACAATATCCATGCCGCTGCCGACCGGCAGTTGCAGATCATTGCCCTCGACCTCGAGTCGATGCTGGAGAAGTTCGAAACCCTGCCCTTTGCCATTGCCTTCCACCCGGATGTCGTACAAGCACTGGCGCAACCCGATGACGCGGCCCTGATCCACCGCCTCAACCTGACGCTGCAAGCGATTCAGGAGCATGCCAAAGCCAGCGCGATCTACCTGATGGACCGGGATGGCAACACCCTGGCGTCGAGCAACTGGAACGAAGCCCTGAGTTTCGTCGGCAGAAACTTCGGCTTTCGCCCCTATTTCCGGGATGCCCTGGCAGGCGGCGCCGGACGCTTTTATGGCATTGGCAACGCCACCAGCGAACCCGGCTATTTCATTGCCCAGCCGGTGTACCCGCTGGGCGCACCGGCTGGCGCGGCGCCGGTAGGCGTCATCGCGGTCAAGATCAGTCTGGCGGAGTTCGAGCTCGCCTGGGCCAGCAGCGAAGAGCCGCTGGCACTGGCGGACCGCAACGGCGTCGTCTTTCTCAGCAATCGCAGCCCGTGGAAGTACCACAGCATGCAGGTGCTGGGCGGCGAAGCCCAGGTCCACCTGGCCAATACGCAGCAATACGCCCGCCAGGTGATTGGCGCCATCTCGGCCCTGCCCCAAGACGAGAAAGCCGGCTTTGGCGAGTATGTCAGCAAGCCGGTGGGCCGCCTGGGCTGGTCCTTGATGCTGTTCCCCTCCCCCGCAAGGGTTGCACGCTCGGCACTGCTCTCGGCACTGGCGGCGGCCTTGCTGCTGGCGGTGGCGATCGTCTCGCTCTGGGCCATGCACCAGCGGCGCCGGCGGCTGGAAGAGCGGCATGAGTCGCGCAAGGCCTTGCAGCACGCGGCGCAAGAGCTGGAGCGCCAGATCACCCTGCGCACCGGGGAGCTTTTGCAAACCAACCACAACCTCGAAGCCCGCTACGCCAAGCTTCAGGAGACCGAACGTCTGCTGCGCAGCACGCAAACCGAGCTGGTGCAGGCAGGCAAGCTGGCCACGCTGGGCCAGATGGCGGCCGGCGTCACGCACGAGCTGAACCAACCCCTGACAGCGATCCGCGCCTTTGCCGACAACGCCGTGGTGTTCCTGCAGCGCAACCAGGCGGAACAGGCTGGTGCGAACCTGGCGCACATCAGTGCTGCGGCTGCGCGCATGGGCGCCATCATTGGCCAGCTCAAGGGCTTCGCGCGCAAGAGCCACGGCAGCGTTGCCAGCGTGGACCTGGCGCAAGCGATTGAAGCGTCCGCCATGCTGCTCCAGGGTGATTTCCGGCGCCAGCAGACCCAGCTTGCGATCGACGCACGCGAGCAGGTGCAAGTGACAGGCGACGCACTGCGCATCGAGCAAGTCCTGATCAACCTGCTGAGAAACGCGCTGGATGCCGTGGAAGACGCGCCGCTGCGGCGCGTGGACGTGGTGCTGCGCCGTGAAGCGCAGGAAGCCGTGGTGAACGTGCGCGACTCCGGCCCTGGTATTGCCATAGATGCAGCGCAGCACCTGTTCGAGCCCTTCTTCACCACCAAGGCCTCCGGCAAGGGGCTGGGGCTGGGGCTGGCCATTTCCTCGTCCATCGTTCAGGCGATGGGTGGGCAACTGCATGCGCAGAACCTGGAGGGCGGCGGCGCGGAGTTCACGCTGCGACTTCCGCTGCGTGACAATGACAAACCCCCCAGCCCAGGAGCGACCGTTGACAGTCCCTAACGACCACGCCCCGGTAAGCGCATGCCAGGCCGTGCTGGTGGAAGACGAGCAGGCGGTGCGCCTGGCGATTGCCCAGACGCTCGAACTGGGAGGCTTCACCGTGCACCCCTGTGCCACGGCCAGGCAGGCCCAGCCGTGGCTGCATGCCGGATTCACCGGCGTGGTCGTCACCGACGTCCGGCTGCCAGAGCAATCCGGCCTCGAACTGCTGGACCAGATCGTCGCTATCGATCCGGATCTGCCGGTCATTGCCATCACCGGCCATGGCGACGTCAGCATGGCGGTGGATGCGATGCGGCGCGGTGCCTACGACTTCATTGAAAAGCCCTTCGCTGCCGAACGCCTGGTGGAGGCCGTCAGCCGGGCGCAGGAAAAGCGCCGCCTCATCATGGAGAACCGCCTGCTAAAGGCGGTGTGGCTGAAACAGCCGGATCTTCCCCCGCTGCTCGGCCAGTCTGCCGCCATACAGCGGGTGCGCACCCTGATCGGGTCGGTCGGCCCGAGCCCGGCCGATGTGCTGATCAATGGACAGACCGGAACCGGCAAGGAGGTGGTCGCGCGCCAGTTGCACGCCGCCAGCGGCCGCAAGGGGCCGTTTGTCGCCATCAACTGCGGGGCGTTGCCGGAATCGGTTTTCGAGAGCGAAATCTTCGGCCACGAAGCCGGCGCTTTCACCAGCGCGCAGAAACGCCGCATCGGCAAGCTCGAATACGCCAACGGCGGCACGGTGTTTCTCGACGAGATCGAAAGCATGCCGATGGCCCTGCAGGTCAAGCTGCTGCGCGTGCTGCAGGAGCGGCGGCTGGAGCGGCTGGGCGGCAACGACCCGGTCAGCATCGATTGCCGCATCGTCGCCGCGAGCAAGGCCGATCTGCTGCAGATGAGTGCGCAAGGCGCTTTTCGCGAAGACCTGTACTACCGCATCGGTGTGGTCAGCCTGCATTTGCCCAGTCTGGCTGAGCGCCGCGAGGACATCCCCCTGCTGCTGGCACATTTTGTCCAGGGCGCTGCCGTGCGCTACCAGATGCCGGCGCCCCAGTGGACAACGCAGCAAATGGCCACCTGGCAAGCGCGCGACTGGCCCGGCAACGTTCGCGAGCTGCGCAATTTCGCCGACCGTCTGGTGCTCAAGGTGGTGGAAGGCGATACCAGCGCCCGGCCTTCAGACGCATGGGGCGCGGGTGGCCCACACACGCTCTCCGAGCAAGTGGACGCCTACGAGCGCTCGCTGATCGCGCAAGCGCTGGCAGCACACGACAGCAACGTGGCGGCAGTGGCAGAGCACCTTGGCCTGCCCAAAAAAACGCTGTACGACAAGCTCAAGAAGCACGCGTTGAACACGGGCCGAATGCGGCCCTGAACCGAGGCCCTGCCAACCTGCGCTGTGCGGGAAAGCCCCCCAAGCCTCAGTGCCGCACCAACTCCACCCGCCGGTTCTTCGCCCGGCCGGCGGCTGTGTTGTTGTCGGCAACAGGTGCCAGCGGGCCTACGCCATGCGCCGTCAGGCGGCTGTGGTCGATCTCGAAGTCGTGTTCCAGCGTATCGACCACCGCTTGCGCGCGCTGGCGCGAGAGTTCGAGGTTGTCTTCCAGGTCGCCCGTGCCATCGGTATGCCCCACCACATAGAGACGCACAGCCGGGTTGGCCTTGAGGTAGGTGGCCACACGGGCCAGCACAGCGTGCGTCGTCTCGTCCATCACCGCACTGCCCGAGCCAAAACCTGCACCTGCAAGCAGCACACGCCCGCTACTGGCCAGGGTGCGGATCAGGGCATCGTCTGCCGGCGCCGCCAGGGTGCGCACCGCAGGTTCCTGCAACACGCGCGCCTCCACGATGTCGATGGCGATATAAGCCCCTTTGCGGGCCTTGGACGCCGCATCCCCTTGTAGCCAGTCGATCGCCACCAGGCGGACCGTCGTGTTGTCCTTCTGGAACGTGCCGGTGCGCAGGCTGGCCGTGCGCGCCGACGAGAACACCTGGCACGAACGGTTGTTCACCAACGCGTCGCGCTTGCCATTGGCAAAGCTGGCCAGAAAATTGACCCACTTGCCGGCGCCCGCGCCGCTGTCCTTGGTGGAATCGTAGAGCGCCTTGAACCCTTGGGCCGTAAGCGCCCGTGCCTGGTAGTCGTAGATCTGCGCAGAAGTGGTCTTGCCTGCCGCCTCGTACCACAGGCGCGTGACGCGGCCATCGAGGGTCAGCGGCGCTTCGGCGTAGCGGCGCCGGCCTGTGTCCAGGTCAAAGCCGGTGTAACTGGTGCTCTGAAAATCGATGCTGCCATGGTGCAGTTGCGCATACCCCACCAGCGTGGCACCGGGATACCGCTGAATCAGCGGGTGGTCTTGTCCCCCCGCCACATCCTGCGCCACGGCGCTGGCGACCCCACCCAGCGCGAGTGCCAGCCACAGCACCCAGCGCACCCAAAAACCTGCTCGCATGCACCAGTCCTCTCAAAACACCAGACACGAATCATAGAGGTGCCACGCGACCGCAAGGTTCGCGCTCAAACTCACCCTTCTCGCTCACTCACCCATTGCTTGGGTTTTGCGGCCCTTTCGGGCCGCCTTTTTCGCTTCGCGCGCTGCGTCTTCGAGCGCGCCTGCCGCACGCCAGCCCTCGAATGCTTCGGGCGTCTCCAGCGTGATGCGTCCAAGCACCGCGCTGCGAAAGTCGGTGAGCACGATTTCTGCCGCCTTTTGCACATTGACACGTCCGCCGGCCATGACCGCGCCGCGCTTTCTTCCGATCGCAGCCAGCAAGTCTTCGTCCAGCATGTCCGCCAGCGCCGCCTCCGCGAGGCCCAATCGGTAGCGCGCTTCGAGCAGCGCCGCGTAGTGCGCCTGCAGACGGCGCAGCAGTTCCAGGGCGACAAGCTCCTCATCGTAGGCGTTGCGCCCCACGGCGCCGCTTGCCGCCAGGTGGTAGCCGCTCTCGGGCGCGGTGATACGCGGCCAGAGCATGCCCGGCGTGTCCCAGAGGTAGAAATCGTCCGCCAGGGTGATGCGCTGCTCCAGCTTGGTGATGCCGGCTTCGTCGCCCGTCTTGGCTTGGCGCTTGTTCGAGAGCGTGTTGATAAGCGTCGATTTGCCCACATTGGGCACACCGCAAATAAGCACCCGCATGGGTTTGGCCATGCCACCCCGGTTGGGCGCCAGCAGATGGCAGGCATCAATCAATCGGCGCGCCGGCGCGCTCTCGGACGCATCCAGCCCCATGGCACGCGTGCCCTGCTGGGCGTTGTACCAGTTCACCCACTCGGGCGTGCGCAGCGGGTCGGCCACGTCCTGCTTGTTGAGCACCTTGAGCGTTGGCTTGTGCCCGGTGAGCTCGGCCAGCAAGGGATTCGCGCTCGATCCCGGCAAGCGTGCGTCGAGCACCTCGATGACCACATCAATGTCCTTGATGCGCTCGGCAATCGCCTTCTTTGTCAGGTGCATGTGCCCTGGAAACCACTGAATCGCCATCCGTCTGCCTCACCCTCGTGTTTGTTTGCAGGGCGCACTCACGCGCGCACCATCCAGAATCCCCAAGCCAACCCCAGGCCGTACACCAGCGCTGCCGCGATCCCCAGTACCAGCGCCGGACGCAAGCGGCCAGGTTGGCCCGCATGGCGCCGCAGCAGCACGCCAGCGGCCAGCGACAAGGGCGCCGCTGCCAGCGCCGCGAGCGTGGGCAGTGGCAGCACCAGTGCCGCCACCATGGCCACCACCCAAACCTGCGCCGCGAGCGCCACGGCCAGATACAGCCAGGCCGCACGCGCCAGGCCCAGGCGCACCGCCAGCGTGCGCTTGCCCACGCGGGCGTCCGCCACCGCATCGGGAAAGGCGTTGGCCAGCAGCACGTTGCCTATCATCAAACCATAGCCAAGCGCCGCCACCGCCGGGATGACGAAGAAACGGCCGCGCTGCACATAGTCGGCACCCACCACCACCAGCGCCCAGGCCAGCGCAACCGCGATTTCCCCGAGCCCGCGCGACATCAGCGCCAAGGGCGGCGCGGAATACGCCCAAGCCAGCAGCAGACCAGCAAGCCCAATGAGCAGCAACCCCCCGCCGCTTTGGAACGCCAGCAGCAGCCCACCCAGCGCCACGATCATGCCGAGCCCGAGCGAGACCTGGCGCATGTCCTGCGCCGTGACCACGCCGCCCTGCACCAGGCGCGAGCCGCCAGTGAAGGGGTACAGGCCGGCGGTGTTGGCGGCATCCGCCCCGCTCACGGCGTCGGCAAAATCGTTGTGCATGTTGGCGCTGGCGTGTGCCAGCAGCGCCAGCGCCAACGTGGCCACGGCGCGTGGCCAGGAAAAGCCGCAGCCGCAAGCTGCCGCAGACGCCATGCCCACGGCGCAGCCCACCGCCGTGACAACGAGAAAACCGGGCCGCGCCATGCGCAGCCAGAGCCTCCAAGAGGCGGGTGAGAGGGGAACGGGCGAATTCACAGAGGTAGCAGAGCCCATTGAACAGGCAGGCGGCAAGCTTACGTCACGGGAGCCCATGCCCCCACGCTCCCGCAAGCCGCAAGCCCAATTGACCCGAATTGTCGCGTGGGACCGCGCCAGCGGTTAGGCTTGCACCCCATGGATTACGACATTCTCATCAGTGGCGCCGGCCCTGCCGGCCTGTGTCTGGCGCGCTCGCTCTCGGGCTGTGGTCTCTCCATTGGCGTGGTCGAGCCGCAGCCGCTCGCCGCCTTGGAAACCCCCGCCTACGACGGGCGCGAGATTGCGCTCACCCAGCGCTCGGCGCAGCAAATGCGCGCGCTGGGCCTGTGGGAGCGCATCGAGGGCTACGAGCCCACCGCCTTCTCGGCGCTGCGCGACGCCCAGGTGCTCGACGGCCATTCGCGCTACGCCATGCGCATCGACCACGGCCTCTCGCGCCATGACGAGCTCGGCTGGCTGGTGTCCAACCACCTGATCCGCCGCGCCGCATTCGCCGAAATGCGCGCGGCACAAGAGCAGCACGGCGACATCACCCTGCTGGCCGGCGAGAGCGTAGCCAAGGCGCACACCGATGAACAGGCGGCCCACGCCACGCTCGCCAGCGGCAAGGAACTCACGGCACGCCTGCTGGTGGCGGCCGACAGCCGGTTTTCTGGCACGCGCCGGGCCATGGGCATCAGCGCCGACATGCACGACTATGGCCGCTCCATGCTGCTGTGCACCATGACGCACGAAGCACCGCACCACCATGTCGCCTGGGAATGGTTCGGCTACGGACAGACGCTCGCCCTGTTGCCCATGAACGACGCGCCAGAGACCGGCGCACACCGCTCCTGCGTGGTGTTGACGCTGCCGCACCACCAGCTCGACGGCCTGGAAAAGCTCCCCGCGCCCGAGTTTGGCGATGCGCTGACGGCCCGCTTCTCGCAGCGCCTGGGCCGCATGGAACTCGCCAGCACGCGCCATTTGTACCCGCTGGTCGGCGTGCGGCCGCACCGCCTGGTGGCGCAGCGCTTTGCCTGCGTGGGCGACGCCGCGGTGGGCATGCACCCGGTGACGGCGCACGGCTTCAATTTCGGCTTGCTGGGCATTGGCACGCTCTCTGAGGCCATCCGCTCGGCCCAGCTCAATGCGGGCGACATCGCCGCGCGCCGCCTGCTGGCCGACTACGAACGCGCCCACCGCCGCGCAACCCTGCCGCTGTACCTGGCCACCAACCTGGTCGCGCGCCTCTACACCGACGACGCCGGGCCGGCCCGCCTGCTGCGCGGCGCGGCGCTGCGGCTGGCGCAGAACTTTCCGCCGTTCAAGCGGATGGTGGCGGCATCGCTGTCGGGCAGCCACTGAGATACCAAAACAATAGCTGCTAACGCTTACCAGATAAGCGCTAGAGGCCTATTTCACCCAAAACTTTAACCGCCCATGGGCTGTTGGGCGTGCTGCCAAAATTCGGGATTGTGGTTGCGCCAACGCTGCGCCCTGCGTTCCGGTAGCGTGCCCAGCGACAACTGTTCACGGCCAATGGAGCCTGAGACAACTGGCCCGGTGAGGCGGTCCCCGCTCTTTCGCTGCGAAAGTCTGAGACAGGAGGCTCCCAGCCGGTCACTCGCGAGCAGTCACGGCGGCAATGTGTGAGGCAACGAGGACGATCGCTTCAGGCTGACTAGAGACGTTCAGTAGAACCGCTTAGGCGGTGGCAGTGCGCCCAAAGCGGACTATGGAGACCATCAGGCCGAACTGACCCATCGACGAGTACCGTAAAAAACCAATGAGACCATGGAGTTCGCCACGCTCGAATGGGTGGCCTGGTTCATTGAATGCTCTGATGGGCGCTTTGCTCAGGCTCGGGCAGTCCGATTGCCAAGGACGTTCAACCTATGGGTAATCCCCGCTTCACCAGAATTTGTACCAGGGCTTGACCGTGGACCGTGGGGCCGAGCGTTCTGCGGAGACCTCATGCTGCATGGCCCGTAATTTGTCCAGATCTGTCTGGATGGCGTGACGCTCGTTAAGGGCGCGCGTGGTTTTCTTGCGCTCGATGTCGACGTCTTCACGCAAGCGCACGATGGTTTGCAGCGCCTTGTTGAGTTGGGCCGCCTGCGCCTCTTTTGTCGTCAGCAGTTCGCCATAGGCTTGGGATGCTTTGATGTCCTGAACCGACGGGGAAGGATTGAGTGCTGTGGTTGCCGCAGCATTGAGGGTCGGCGCCACCGCCGTGGTGCGTGCCTTAGCTTCCGTGGCCTGGGCATCAGCGCGTAGCTGGGTAATAGTCTCGTAGGCTGTATCCAGTTCGACTTGCTGCAGTTCAATCCTGGTGGCCAGCTCCTTGTAGCCGGCCGACTCGGTGATTGCATTCGTTTGCAATGCATTATCTGCTAACGAGGCACGCGCATCGGCCGATTTCTGACTCGGAACGTTTTTGCTGGTGGCATTCCACCAGCCCAGGCACAGATCTCCGATGGTGGTGGTGAGGGCGTTCTCGAAATCGCGTGAGACGTCGGAATAACCAGTCTTCGCGTGCACCAACTCATGAATCAGCACGCTGGAGAACTCCTCGAAGGAATTTAGCTGAGGGCGCCAGATGACAATAGAGGAGGTGGATGGGTCCCAACAACCCAAGGTCTGGCTGCTGCTCATCAGATCCGGCCGCATGGTGTTCGAGATATTGATTGCGGCCACCTTAGCAGGCCTGCCGCCGAATGCTTTGATGACAAAGGCGGTAGTGTCGAGGATCTTGCGTTCCTGGCTGCCGAGCGCTTCGACCTCCACGAAGTCAAAGCTGAAGCTGTCGTTGTAGGTTTCGGTGAACCGCGTGAGGTCCACCATCCGATTACCTTCGATATCGACAGAGTCGGCGATTTTGGCCCGAAGATTTTCGGGAATCGTGAGAACCGTGTTACCGCTTTGGCGCGCTTGGTCTATCAGGTCGGGGAAACGCATCGACTCATACGCGGTCACCATCAGTACCTTTTCCTGGGCGTTGAGGATGCGCACGGCGTGCTCCTGCACGTCAATCCACGCCAGCTCGTCGTGCATCTCGCCTAATTGGAAGCGCGAGATGTCTTCGGCCAGCTTCCGGGCGACGTCCCCGTTGGTCGATGTCAGCAGGATTTTCTTGACCGAGTCCGAGTACGCAGTACGGCCCACATGGGAGCGTTCCCGGTTGATGGCCTTCTTGATCGCCGCATTGAGCAGGGTGATGTTGTATGAGAAGAGAAAATTGACTTCCTCCGCCACCTTCACACCGTTGATGTAGATCGCGCCGGGGCCTGAGCTGCGGCTGATGATCTGGCCGAAGCGCGTGGTCGCCAGCAACTCCTCATCGGAGAACTTCAGAAACAAGGCCTTGGCGGCCTCCATTTCCTTGTCTTCGACCCCCTGAAGCTCAAATTCCGTCCCGACAAATGCCGGGTCTAGCGGATCTTCGATGATGGCGTGCAAGGTCAGGATGTCGCCGAATCCGTGCTTTGCTGATTTGTGGGTCGAGATAGTCCCGAACCGTGATCTGATCCGGGCATTGACGCCATGGCGCTCGAAGGTGGCAAGGGCATCCTTCAGCCCAATGCCGAATCGGCCGATCACAAGGGGGCTGTCGAGCTTTTCCTGATTTTCGTTCTGGGTTAGATGGGTGTACCGAATGCCTCGGCCTCCATCCCGAACGAACCAGGCGCCGTCGCGTTTTTCGATCACAACCGGCGTAGTGCCCGTCAGTATCTGTTCGTCAAGTGCGTTGGCTATAACTTCCCGAATGCCATGGCGAACCTCCCAGTTCTCTAGAATTTGTTCTATGTTGAGATCGAAACTCTTGCTCGCCATCTGAACTCCCTGTTCCAGGCGTCTTGCCTCTAGTTGACCAGCTTCACGGGCAGGATCATCGCTCGAAACTTTACGTGATGTGGTTTCTAGGCCTGATCTTTTTGTTTTGTGATAAGACCGGCCAGCACGACCGTTCAACGAACCGCGAGCACATGCTGGCGGCAGCCTGCTTCAGCAACGCCTTGTGGGTGTCCGGCCTGCATTTGAAGCGAACGCGCAGTTCACCTGTGAGAGATTGCCGACTTGGCAAGGATGGACGCTTTTTGGGTGAGCTGGCTTGCGGCCAAAGGGGCAATTGCTCCTGCAAGAACTACGGTCGAGGAGGCCTTGGCTACCTCGACTCTGCGGGTTGAGATGACCGCTATCTCCGCGCTTGCGTGATGCCGCTAAGCCTGGCGCCGTGCGGCGGCTTTTGGCCCCATTGCCGCCGCCGCAATGCGTCAAAAGGCTGCCCCTAGGAATTTGAATTTGAGTGCCAAGGTCAGTAAACGCTGCAAAGCGAACGTTCCGGTCTGTCCCCATGCCTCAGGCTTTAATGCGCTGTCTCGGACATTAATGGCAAGGAACAATAGCCCAAGAGTGCCCAAGGGTGCCCAAGGGTGCCCATGGGGCATTGCTACGCGTTCGCTGCCCGCAGGCCCTGCTCCACCGTCGGGTAGGCCAGCCGCAGACCCAGTTCGCACACCATGCGCGTGGTGTCGAGACGGCGCGATTCGCTCATGAAGCTCATCTGCATCGCACCCAACTGCTCGGTCATCTCGCTGCGCGCGATGCGCGGCGGGCGCGGCAGGCCGTACAGGTCGGCGGCCAAATCGAAGTAGTCGCCCATGGGCAACTGGCTTTCGTCGCTCAGGTTGTAGATGCGCTGCGGCGCGCCGCGCCACAGGGCCGCCAGGCAGGCGCGCGCCAGGTCGTCGGCGTGGATGTGGTTGGTGACCACGTCGTCCTGCGCCCGCAGTACCGGCGTGCCCCGGCGCAGGCGCGCCTCGGGCGTGCCGCCCGCGCGGTCTGGTGCGTAAATACCCGGCACGCGCAGCACGCTGGCACGCACCCCGGCGCGCCCAAAGCGGCGCACGCTTTGCTCGGCGTGCACGCGGCGGCGGGCGCGGGCGGTCGCCGGCGCCACGGCGCGCGTCTCGGCCACCCAGGCGCCGCCGCAATCGCCGTACACGCCACTGGTCGAGGCGTACACCAAAGTTTTGGGCAGTGTGCGCAGGCGCAAGGCGGCGAGCAGTGCTGCCGTACGCGGGTCGGTGGCACCGGCTTGCGGCGGCGGAGCCAGGTGCAGCACATGGGTGGCCACGCCCGCGAGGCGGCGCAGCGTGGCGGGGGCATCGAGGTTGCCCAGCAGCGGCTCGGCGCCCAGTGCGCGCAGCTCGGCCACGCGCCCGGCGCTCGATGTCAGCGCCAGCACGCGCAGGCGCGGGGGGTTGCCGCCTTGCGAGAGCGCGCGCAGCACGCGCACGCCCACGTCGCCGCAGCCGACGATGAGCAGCCTGGGGCGGCGAAAGCGCGCGGGCAGCGCGCCGGAGGGGTTTTGGTTTGAGGGCAAAATCGAACGGCTCTTTGCAGAACCTTGAGGATACCCAAAGCATGACCAGCGCCGCGCCCGCAGCACCACCCTTTCAGATTTCCGTGCTGCCGAGTGGCCGCGCCTTTGCCGCCGAAGCGAACGAACCCATGCTGACGGCCGCCATCCGTGCCGGTGTCGGCCTGCCTTACGGCTGCAAGGACGGCGCCTGCGGCTCCTGCAAGTGCAAGAAAATATCGGGCACCGTGGTGCACGGCGAGCACCAGGAAAAAGCCCTGAGCGCGGCGGAAGAAGCCGCCGGCTTCGTGCTCACCTGCTGCGGCGTGGCGCACAGCGACGTGGTGCTCGAATCGCGCCAGGTGACCGACGAAGGCGCTTTTCCCATCCGCAAGCTCCCGGTGCGCATTGCCGCGCTGGAGCAGCTCTCGCACGACGTGATGCGCCTGCGCCTGCAGCTACCAGCGACCGAAGCCTTCCGCTACCACGCCGGCCAGTACGTCGAATTCATTCTGCAAGGCAGTGTGCGGCGTTCGTACTCGATCGCCAACGCGCCGCACACGCAGGAAGCCGTGGGCGGCGTGGAACTGCACCTGCGCCACATGCCCGGCGGAAAATTCACCGACCATGTGTTTGCCGGCATGAAAGAGCGCGACATCCTGCGCATCGAAGGGCCGTATGGCAGCTTCTACTTGCGTGAAGATTCCGACAAACCCATCGTCCTGCTCGCCTCGGGCACCGGCTTTGCGCCCGTCAAGGCGCTGATCG
>Ga0066476_100189_pt1 | contig 16808 bp, 9 predicted proteins | sample LakWasM112_LOW13_2_FD_59558 | JGI IMG/M metagenome (GOLD analysis project Ga0066476, IMG submission 59558) | Freshwater sediment methanotrophic microbial communities from Lake Washington under simulated oxygen tension - Sediment Metagenome 112_LOW13 | ecosystem: Environmental > Aquatic >... | reverse complement strand
GTTTTGCCAACCGGCTGCGGTTTAGAAAAATTATAGGAGTCGCAGGAACTGAAAGCAGCAATTATACCGATAACCATTACTTGACAAAAAGGTTTCTTCCAATTCGTGAACTTGTATTTCATACAAAATCAGTTTGTGTAAAAGGTACAATCCCAACGGGCAGATTCAAATGAGGCGGGTCATAACCTCAGCTGATTCAGAACATTGGAACAACTTTCTCTCCTTCTCTTTATCTTTAGCGCAAACCTGCTTATATGAGAAATGTAACAATTCTCGCTTTTTTTTTATTTTTCTTCAGTTTGCTGAAAGCACAAACGCCTGCAAGCACGAAAAGTTTAGATTCGGTTTTAACCAAACTTCACCAAACCAACCGTTTTAACGGCACTGTACTTTATGCTGAAAACGGCAAAGTCGTTTATAAGAAAGCATTCGGAGTAATTGACTACAGAACAAACCAGCCCCTCAGCACCTCCTCTTCTTTCAATCTTGCATCGGTAACCAAACAGTTTATCTGTATGGGCATTATGATCCTGAAGGAAAGAGGGCTGCTGCAATTTGATGATGACTGCCGGAAATATATTCCTGAACTTCCTTACGAAGGGATAACAGTGCGCAACCTAATGACACATACATCCGGTATTCCTGAATACTTTGACCTGTTTCAGTTGTATAAATCACCGCTTGATACATTGAGCAACGAAAAAATGATTACTCTTTTTTCAACCTGTAAACCGGCCCTTGATTTTGCTACGGGAACAAAATGGAACTACTGCAATACCAATTATGTTTTGCTGGTAAGCATTATCGAACGAATCAGAAAAGAAAGCATTGATGTGTTCATCAGGAAAAACATTACGGAACCGCTTAAACTGAAAGATACCTATGTGTATCATGTGCTGATGCCTTCTGTTCCTGCAAATCATGTGTATGGTTTTGAAGAAACCGGTGAAAAAAGAAAGCTCAGCGATCTTACTCCGTTTGATGGAGTTGTTGGCGACGGTAATATTTATTCCTCTGTTGAGGATCTGTTTAAATGGGAACAAAGTTTAACAACCGAAAAGCTGGTGAAGAAAGAAACAATGACGCAGGCATTTCAGCCGGTTAGATTAAAAGATGGCACAACTTATCCTTATGGCTTTGGCTGGTTTCTTGACAATGAGAAAGAACAGCAGTACTCACACACAGGCGGATGGGTTGGTTTCATCAATCTCATTTACCGTGATGTAAAAAACAAACGCACCATCATTTCATTGAGCAGTGGAAGTAATGGTACGGCAAACCGTATTACAAGAAATTTCATAGAGGGTGGTTCATTAGATATAACACCTACTCTTCTTATTAAAAATGTACAGCTGATTGATGGAACGGGCAGTACTGCAAAAAACGCCTCTGTAAGAGTACAGGGCAAACGAATTATTGCAGTTGGTAATTTGACTCCATTTGCCGGCGAAACGGTTATTGATGGAGAAGGTAAAATACTGGCTCCGGGCTTTATTGACAGTCACAGTCACCTTGCCGGATACTTAGATAAATATCCGGAAGCGCTGGCTGCACTGAATCAAGGTATAACAACTATCGTTACAGGACAGGATGGCGGTGGCGATCCGGTTGACAGCATCATTGCACAATTGAAAAGAATTCCGGCTGCCATTAATATTGCAACATACACCGGTCATACTTCTATCAGGGAAAAAGTAATGGGTGAAAATCAACTCAACCGGCCGGCAACAAAAGATGAACTGGAAAAGATCAAACAATTGCTGCGTGAAGATTTGCGAAAAGGTTCTCTCGGGCTTTCTACCGGTTTAGAATACGAAGGAGCTTTTTACAGTAACATGTATGAAGTAATTGAACTGGCAAAAATAACTGCTGAAGAAAAAGGAAAATACATCAGTCATATCAGAAGTGAAGATATCAGTATGACGGATGCCGTCAATGAAATCATCGAAATTGGAAGACAGGCAAAGATTCCTGTTCAGATTTCGCATATTAAAATTGCCTTGAAAGATGATTGGGGAACAGCAGCTTCCTTACTGGCAACTTTACAGAGAGCAAGAGCTGAAGGGATTGATATTACCGCCGATTGTTATCCTTATGATTTCTGGAACAGTACGCTGCGTGTATTATTTCCCAAAAAAGATTTCAAAAGTTTACAGGGTGCCACCTATGCAACAGAACATTTATTTGATGCAGAAGGTTCGGTATTGGTTCGTTTTGCACCCGATACAACTTACAAGGGTAAAACAGTTGCGGCCATTGCCCGTTTACGGAATGAAACACCGGCACAAACGCTTTTGTATTTAGTTGCTGCAGCTGAAACTTACGGCCAGCAACATCCTGATGCTGGTGGCATTGAAACCATCATGGGCAAATCAATGACAGAAGATGATATTATTACTTTTTTAAACTGGAACCATACCAATATCTGTTCAGATGGCGCCAATGGCGGTCACCCGAGAGGTTATGGAAGTTTCACAAGAGTATTGAGCCACTATGTAAAAGAAAATAAGATCATGAGCTGGGAAGAAGCCATTTATAAAATGACAGGGTTGGCAGCAGAACATACAGGAATTAAAAATCGTGGTATTATTGCGCCGGGATATTTTGCTGATCTTGTTTTGATTGATCCTGCAACTGTAAAAGACAATGCGAGTATTAAAGATCCCAGAGCGTTATCAGATGGTATTGTAAAAGTATGGGTGAACGGCGTATTGGTGTACAAAGACAAAACTTCACAACAGAAATATCCGGGAGAGTTTATTAAACGGTAATTCAAAACAGGCAAATATTATTGAACGAAAAAGTAAACGATCAAATAAAGATGACAGGTAAACCAAAAGCAATTGTATTAACCGATGGCATGCTGCATGATTCAGATGCCAAAACAGCGCATGGATTAATCAGGGGAACGGAACGTTTTGAAATCGCAGCCATCATTGATTCACTCCATGCGGGTAAAGATGCAGGAGAAGTATTAGACGGAAAGCACCGCAACATTCCTGTACTTGGAAATATTGAGGAAGCAATCTCATCCATTCAGGGTATTCAATACTGTATCATCGGTATCGCCACTGTTGGCGGAATCCTTCCTGCACATTTTATTCCTGTTCTGGAATCATGCATCCGTAAAAATATTTCATTGGTGAATGGATTGCATGATTTCTTATCGAACATTCCTTCACTTGCTGCCTTAGCAAAAGAGTACAATGTTGAATTGATCGATGTTCGAAAGCCAAAGGACAGAAAAGATTTACATTTCTGGAATGCAGAAATTTATTCTGTGAAAGCACCCATCATTGCAGTGATAGGTACCGATTGTGCACTGGGCAAACGAACAACCTGTCGGATGATAAAACAGGTTTGTGCTGATGCCAGGATCAATGCGCAGATGATCTACACAGGACAAACCGGCTGGCTGCAGGGAGGACAATATGGTTTCATTTTTGATTCAACACTGAACGATTTTATTTCCGGCGAACTGGAGCATGCCATTGTTTCCTGCTGGAAAGAAACAGCTGCTAATGTATTATTAATTGAAGGGCAATCAGCCTTACGAAATCCAAGCGGACCATGCGGTGCTGAGATGCTGGTATCAGGGAATGCAAAACATGTTATTCTTGTACATGCACCAAAGCGAAAACATTATGAACATTTACCCGAATGGGGAACCATTCATTCTGTTGCTTCTGAAATTGAACTGATCAAAATGTATGGATCAAATGTAATAGCAGTTGCTCTTAACACTGAACAATGCAGCACGGACGAAGCGTTACATTTTCAGAAAGAATATGAAGCAGCGTTAAATATCCCTGTCTTATTACCATTGCAGCAGGGAGTAGAAAAGATTATTCCTGTTATTCAATCGCTACTTAACTAATCACTATGAAAATCAAATCCATCAATGCATGGTTGCAGCAACTGCCTTTAACCAAACCTTATACCATCGCTTACAAAGTAATTGATGATACAGAGATTATTTTTCTTGAAATTGTATTGGAGAATGGGATAACAGGTATTGGCGCTTCCAACCCGTTTACCGAAGTAGTTGGCGAATCACCGGCTGATACATTACAGAATCTGCAAACAGATTTTGTGCAGCAAATGATTGGAAGAGATATCAATGATTTCAATCAACTAATTGATGAAGCCGCTATCCACTTCCCTCACCTGCCCGGTACAATAGCAGCCATTGATCTTGCTTTGCATGATGCGTATTGTCAGCTGAAAGGCATTTCTGTTGTAGATTTATATGGACGGAAAATAAAGGCCCTCCCGACATCTGTTACCATCGGCATAAAAGATACAGCTGACATGCTTGTTGAAGCAAAAGAGAATTATGCAGCCGGTTTCAGAATCATCAAGATCAAAACCGGATTGAATGTGGAAGAAGATATTGAAAGGGTTACAAAAATCAACGAATTGTTTGGCAACAGAATGCTCATTCGTGTGGATGCCAACCAGGGGTATGATTTATTGCAACTGAAACAATTCATCAATAAAACAAAACATCTTTCACTTGAACTAATTGAACAGCCATTGCCCGTTGGAAAAGAACATGAGCTGGCAACTTTAGATGACGCCGACAGAAAATTATTAGCTGCTGATGAATCGTTGATTGATGCAGATTCAGCAACCTTTCTCTCCCACCCTCCTCAGCCTTTTGGCATCTTCAATATTAAACTCATGAAAAGCGGCGGCATAAAAGGTGCCAGGAAAATTGCAGCAATCGCTGCCAATGCAAACATTGATTTATTCTGGGGCTGCAATGATGAAAGTATGGCAAGTATCACTGCTGCGCTTCATGTTGCTTACAGTTGCAGTCATACAAAATATCTTGACCTCGACGGAAGCTTTGATCTCAGCAGAGATTGGGTAAAAGATGGATTTTATTTGAAAGATGGATACATGTACTGCAGCAATCAACCGGGGCTTGGACTGAACAGAATGTAAATACAAAAGAGCTGGACTGACCATCATCATTTTACAGTATTTTTTTTGATTTTACTTTTCCGGCACTTATTAAACAGCTATGCTCCGGAAAAAGATGTTTGACTCACTCGTTAATGAGCAATTCCGTCATCGAAGTGTAGAGATATTACGGATAGAAGCATTGAGTGATGCTGTTTTTGCATTTTCCGTATCATTACTTGTTGCTTCGCTGGAAGTGCCTCAAACTTTTGAAGAATTAAAAATAATTGTGCGTGGAGCCCTTCCTTTTTTTGCTACGGTTGCAATTATATTTCTCTTCTGGTATCAGCAGTATATGTATTTCCGCCGTTATGGGTTAAATGATTTGTCAACGATAGTTCTGAACCTTTGCTACCTCGCCATTATCCTGTTTTACATTTATCCTTTAAAGTTCCTGTTTTCCGTTTTGCTTTCGAGCTGGACGGGTATTGATCTGTTTCCAAAGGCTACTGAAAAAGGACTGGCAGTCCTTCACACAGAAGATTTTGCACAGTTAATCATCTTATTCAGCGTCGGTTATTTTTTTATCTGGATGATTCTTTTTTTACTGCACAAAAGAGCACTGCATTTTTCCAAAAAACTTGAGCTCAACCGGTTTGAACTCTTGTTTACCCGTAAAGAAAAAAGAGGGGCACTGTGGAATGCCTGTATTGGTTTACTTGCCGTTGTGCTTGCATGGTCAGGAATTGAATGGCTTGCCGGACTTTGCTATTTATCAATTCCGCTCGTCCTGTTTATCAATCAGAAAATTTTCAATTTTCAGTTGAAGAAAAAGGACAACCGTAATAACTGAAGCCTGAGTATTTTATTTTGCAGGTGTAAGAATGATATTACGGTATTCAATCGGACCATGATCACCCTGTATCAGTATTGGCCCAGGTTCTCCTTCCCTGCTGTTAATGGCGCCACCTGTAATGCCGGGTATAATCTGGCTGCAGATAATTGTTTTACCATTTGCCACAACAGTTACGAGTCTGCCAACTAAAGTAATATCGTATGATTGCCATTCGCCTGCAGCCTTTGCCACCATTTCATTTGGAGCAATGAATCCGTAAATAGCACCAAGCAGATCTTTTTGCGGCTCCTTTCCTTTACTGTCCTCAACCTGTACTTCATAACGGCCACGCAGATAAACACCGCTGTTACTTCCCTTCGGATAACGGAATTCAATATGCAGTTTAAAATCAGTAAAGGTTTTATCGGTCATCAGATTTGAACCCGATTGCGGACTTCTTAAAATTCCTTCCTCTGCTTTCCATTGATTTTTGCCGGATGCGTGCCAACCCTCCAGGTTTTTACCATTGAACAGCTTAATTGGTTTACCCCATACAGGCTGCTGTGTTCTCTTCAGTAACGGAGCCCTGTGACCAACCCAACTATAGCGTTTTCCATCAGCCGCTACCACTGTACCTGCTAAACTATCTCCCTGCAGAACGGCTTCGAAACTAAGATCGTTGTCTTCCTGTTCCCATTGAGGAGGAATGGTAAAACTCATTTTCCCGTTACTGAAATTAATTTTGGAGATGGGTCTTGCACTTCCACCGGAACCTACAAAAGAGCCGATTAAATGATGTGTTCCTGAATGAACAATTTCAAGCCAGGAAGGTTCCTCCCGCCCATCTGCATAAATAGTAAGATCCCAGCGACCTTCAATTGAAGGATTATCTGCTCGCTCAACTGAAGCATGTCCTGCATCGGCTTTAAAAATGAGTCCTGTCAAAAAAAATGTGACCAGGAAGAGAGAAATAGTTTTTTTGCTGATAAGAAAGAGTCTTTTTTTCATTCGTATTCCGTTATATGGCTGTTTATTTTTCGATTGAGGCTGAGCAACTAAAATACTAAGAAAATGTTTCAAAAATGATTTGCTTCCAAATTATTGTTTGAAGCCCTTTTCACTTTACCCTCACATGCCGGCCGGAAAGAACTGCCTTGTTTCACTTCATCGAAAAAAATGAACAACCCCTTTGACCTGTTGATCGATAGCTACCTTGATCATAAAGTAGGAATTGATACTGACTTCTTGCGGGGAGATAAGATTTACCGGATGGCTGAAGCAGGTTTAATATGAATGCAGCTTCTTAATCTCTTTCAGATAATCATATTGCAGATCTTCGTGCAGGGTACTCACTGCCTTATCAATCTTTTTCAGCTGGTTTTGATAAATGTTTAAAAGAACGGGGTTTTTATTTATTGAAATATCCAGCGCTTTCATGGTTGAGCAGAAATAAACATACAATTCAATTTCAACTGTTGCAAGACCGCTGTAACGGGTATACTTAGCAGCCGTACGCAATATTTTTCTCAGTGTCTTTTTTACAAAATAAACATTACTCTTGTTTACGGATTCAAACTGCGAAGCCATTTCATCCTTTACACTTTGTATATATGCTGCTGTATCATACGCTTCAAAAAGTAAATATGTCAGTAATTCTTTATTCTCTTTTTTAAACCGGGCAAGCCTCAAACATAAATCAGTTAATTGTGCCGGCGTGCAATTGTTTAATTCCTGTTTTAACTCGCTGACTGATGCTGCTTTCATGTATTCGTTTTTATTCAGTTTCAACTGCTAAAATACAGATTGCCGGTTACGGCCTTATGTATTTATTTATTTTCAATCACAACAGGTAAATATGCCCGAAAGAAAAAGATATAAGCATTACAAATTTTCGTATTTTTTCCGGGCAAATCCCGTCTTCATTTTTTAATTGACTTCTATGCCATCCTTCAAGCTCAACATCAACAATAAAGAATATACCGTAGAAGCTGAAGCTGATATGCCGCTGCTATGGGTACTTCGTGACTTACTTAATCTTACAGGAACCAAGTACGGCTGTGGTGTTGCTACATGTGGCGCCTGTACGGTCATTATGGATGGCGATGCAGCTTATGCCTGCCAGAGAAAAGTCTCAACATGTACCAACAAAAAAATAATTACCATCGAAGGTCTGTCTGAGGACGGATCCCATCCGGTGCAGAAAGCATGGCAAAAAGCAGGTGTACCGCAATGCGGCTATTGCCAGCCCGGTCAAATAATGGCAGCTGCTGCCATGTTTGGAAAAGATAAAAGACCAACGGAAGAAATGATCAATACCGTAATGAGCAATCATCTATGCCGCTGCGGCACTTATCACAGAATTCAGAAAGCCATTCACCTGGCAATTGAAGATATCAATCAATAATCTCCCTCAACGCTTAATAATGAAAAAAGTAAAAATCGACCGTCGGCATTTTCTGAGAATCACTTCAATGTCATCCGGAGGTTTAGCAATTGGCTTTTTATTACCGGGATTACCTGCATTGGCACTTAAAGCTGCTGATTGCGATTTCTTTCAACCGAATGCATATTTAAAAATTGATAAAAAAGGAAAAGTAACGGTATACGTTGGCAAACAGGAATCCGGACAGGGTGTTGATACTTCCTTTCCTATGATTGTTGCGGAAGAACTCGATGTGGATTTAAGAGATGTAAAATCAGCCATTGCTCCTTACGGTACATTAAAAGACGGAGAACATGATACAGGAGGAAGTCAGAGCGTCATGAGTATGTTTGACACCTTACGTAAAGCAGGTGCCGTTGCCAAAGCTATGCTCATCAGTGCAGCAGCAAATGTATGGAAGATCAGTCCTTCATCCTGCGCAGCCGACAACGGAGAAGTGGTGAATACAGTTACCATGCAACGCATTAAATATGGCGACCTGGTTTGCCTTGCTGCGGCGTTACCTGTTCCTGCAGAAGTAGCACTGAAAAGCCCGAAAGATTTTAAAGTGATCGGCAAATCAGAAAAACGTTCCAATTTAAAAGATATACTTACAGGCAAAACAAAATACGGGCTCGATCTGAAAATTGACGGAATGGTATATGCTGTTGCAGAACGGTGCCCCGTACTTGGCGGCTCGTTAATCAGTGTAGATGATAAAGCAGCAAAAAAAGTTCCCGGTGTATTAAAAGTTGTTACATATAAAGGTACCGGTGCTCCCATGCATGTGCATGATGCCGTGGCAGTAATTGCAACAAACACATGGGCGGCAATGAAAGGAAAAGAACTGCTGAAGATTAAATGGAATGACGGGAGGAAACCTCTTGAAAATACAGATGATTTATTTGCAACCTTTGCAGCCAAAGCAAAAGAAAAACCAAAGTTTGAAGCTTTTAAGAAAGGTGATGTAAGCAAATATGCAGGTAAGAATGAAATTACAGCCTCCTATGCACAGCCTTTTCTTGCGCATGCAACAATAGAACCCGTAAATTTTATTGCATCAGTAAAAGAAGACAGTTGCGAATTATGGGGCGGCTTGCAGTTACCTGACTGGACCGTGAATGTTATTTCAACTGAATGCGGATTCAAAAAAGAAAAGATCAAGGTAAACCTTGCATTAATGGGTGGTGCATTCGGACGAAGACTCCACTTTGATTTTGCAATAGAAGCTGTAAAAATTGCGCAGCAGTTTGATAAACCCGTTCAGTTGGTATGGGAACGGAAAGATGACATCCGCTACCAGCCATACCGGCCGGCCAATTATCATCTGCTGAAAGCGAATACAAATGATGATGGATCTGTTGCCACATGGCAGCATCATGTATTAACCACTCCCATTGCAACAATGACAGATGGAACTGAATTGAAAGCTGCTACAGAGATGGATGGAGCCGATAGTGGTTTTTGTTATGCCATACCAAATGTGCGTACCGGATATACACCTGTTGAGTTTAATATCAACCGGGGGTGGTTACGATCAGTTGATATTTGTGTGAACACATTTCCTGTAGAAAGTTTCATTGATGAAATAGCTGCCAAATTGAAAAAAGACCCGTTAGAATTTCGCTTGTCAATGCTTGAAAACAAACCCGATTTTAAAACAGGTGATGAACCGGGTGCGTTAACGCAATCTCCTGCAAGAATTGCAGCTGTATTAAAAAAGGTGGCTGAGAAAATCGGCTGGAATGAAAAACGAAAACCCAATCACTTTATCGGCCTTGCAACGCACTCATTCATTTTTGCAAAATCGTATGCAGCTCATGCAATAGAAATAGAACTGCTGGCGCCAAAAAAATTCAGGATCACAAGAGTGGTCGCAGCAATAGATTGCGGCGTTGTAATAAACCCCGATGGACTACTCAATCAAATGGAAGGTGGTTTGGCTTTTGCATTAACCCAAACATTAAAAGGTGAAATAACGGTAAGCGACAGCCGTGTTGTTGAAGATGGATTCTTTACTTACGAATTATTACGCTATGATGAAATGCCACCCATTGAAGTTTATGTGATAGAGAGTAAAGAAGAACCCGGAGGTGTGGGCGAAGTCGGTTTATCAACTGTAGCACCCGCTTTGTGCAATGCACTGGCAGCAGCAGGTTATCGCCCACGTGTATTGCCGATTATAAAAGAAGGATTTAAATGGCTGAAATGATTAGCTACAGTATTTAAAAATATTTTTAAGAATAATGCTGCAATTTTTTTTAGAAAATGCAGTAAACAGTTTGACTTGCTGAGAAAGAATATCGTGTTCGCTACAACTTAATAAATTTGAAATAAACAGACACCCCATTTCTTCTCCTTAAAATTGCAAAATATTGACCTGAAATAAGATGATCAAGCATGATTAAAGCTTTAGAACAATTCGCCAGATTAAATGATACAATAACAGGTCTTCCGTCCTGACTTATTATGTCCAATGTTTGCCATTTATCAGAAAGCTTTAAACTATCAAGTACCAAAATTGAATTGACTGGATTTGGGTAATATTTTATTCCACTACTATAATTTGATACAGGATTAATTGCTGTTACATTATTTACAATAAACATTAATACATTACTTATGGCAGTTGACGATACCGCACATTCAGCATTACTTGTTAGGATGCATCTGAGTCTGTCACCTGTTTCTGCAGGCGTATAACTGATTGCAATATCAACAGCAGAGGTTATGTTTTGCCACGAATGAAATTTTGTACTATCCTGCCATTGATACCTTGGCAAGGAACCGCCATTGACTTCGGAAGAAACTACTGTTGAACTTCCTCCAGATATAACAGTTGTATTCCCTGTGATACTGATGCCCGGAACTGGCGAATTGAACACCCATAATGCAATACTGTTACTGAACACAGAAGTTGGTGAAGCACAAGAATAACTACTTGTCAAAAGAACCCTTATGACATCATTATTCTTAAGGGAAGAAGATGAAAACAGATTACTGTTTGTAGCTAAGTTTATACCATTTACCTGCCATTGATAGTTAGGATTGATGCCGCCATTTGTTGCTGTTGCTGTAAAAGTTACATTTGTATTAGCACAAACATATGGTGCTGAGGCACCAATGACCACAGAGGGGGTATAGGTATCGCTTACATTTACTAGTACAGTATCTCTTCCCACACAAACAGAATTATTTGCAACAGCAAGATAATATTCAGTTGTTTCCGATGGTGTAACAAGTGGGTTAGCAATTATAGATGTGAAGCTTGCCGGAATAGAAGACCATGAATAATTATAACCCGTATTGGAACTTGTTCCAATAGAGATTGTTGATCCTTTGCAAATACTTTGATCTGGCCCTGCATTTGCCAAAGGAGTTTGAATTGTTGATATTTTTACTGTATCTCTTGCAATAAAACCTGCCTGATTTATGACAGTCAAGTAATAAGTTGTTGAAGTATCTGGAGAAACTGTTGGATTTGGCAAAGTCGAGATAAACCCGGCGGGGCTAGAAGTCCAGTAATACGCATCTCCGCTTACAGAAGTACCGATAGTGACAGTATCACCTGAACAAATAACTTTATCCACTCCAGAATTAGCAATAGGATGAATGGCAGAATAACAATAGTCTGAATCTAACTTGATATAAAAACCATCAACCCGATTTATTGGAATTGGGGTAGTATTATTAAATGCTATAAAAGAAAAAACTCCATCATTAGTACAATCAGCTACACCCCCAATAATAAAGTTATTCTTACTATCAATTGCAAGATTCACAGCCGCAATTGGTCTTTCTCCATTATTGCGACCGCTTCTTATTATTCTTTTTAAAATACCAGATGTGTCATATCTTACAATAAAGAATTCACTAGTATAAAATTTCTGAGACAAATAATTACCGTCTGAAGACGTAAGAACAAACTGACCGGAATCAACCGTTGGATAATAGAAATCACCAGTTATAAAAAGGTCTTCCCCCCTTAAATAAATTGATTTTCCCAATCCATAATCAGAAATACTTCCATTACACCATTTATAAATTCCTGATGAATCAAACTTAAACACTACAAATGTTCCAATGCTGTCTGTAGCTATACTTCCATTACTGTTAATTACCTGAAAATTTGAAGCTAAGCCCGTCAGATAACTAGCTCCATTTTCACTAATGGTAATATCATAAGTTAAAACAGATTTAAAATCCACATTCCAAAGCAACCTGCCTGATGTATCAAACTTTAATAAATATGACCCATTGCTACCTGCAAACCCAGTGTACACAATCCTGTTAATATTTCCTGCATCATGAATCTCTATTTTATCTTCATATACTCCAGTTATGTAAGCGTTTAGGTTTGCATCAAGTCCAACTCCTCTTATTCCCCTGCCCAGGTTTGTAGCAACATTTTCAAAATAAGTATGCCACTTAAGGCTGCCATCATCTCTAATGCTTAAAATAAAATCATTTTGCAAATCATTTTCATACCCATTATTAGGTAAACTAACAAGATTTTGCAGAACTCCATTCCTGTAATATGCCAATTTTGCTAAAAACCGGCCAGCGATAATAATATTGTCATCTTTAACCTTTATAACATATGGAATACCTCCCTTTACAGGGTATCCTTGAGTAGGGTCATCAATAACTGTATGCCATATATAATTTCCAATTGAATCAAGCTTTAATACAAATCCATCTCTTCTATCAGAAGTACTGTCATTAGGTGCTGCTGCAATTCTTACAGAGTCGCCATTTACTAATGTTAAATATCCATATGCAGCACAACTTCCAATAACATAGATATTTCCCTTAGAATCTGTCGCAGTTGCATAAAATTCACCTGCGTTTTTTATTTGAAGCAGCCATTGTAAAACACCATTTGTTGAATACTTAGTTATAAAGGCAACACCATCCTGATTAATTTGCTTAGAAACTCCCAGCCTGCTTTTCAACAACGGCATGTTACCTGAGCCAGTAATTATAAACCCATTGTCAGCAGTTAAAGTAATAGGGCCAAATGAGGTATAGAAATACGGCGTGTCATTATCATCAATATTCTCCGCAAAACAAGTTTCGTCCTGTGTAGGTTTATTGTAAACAAAAACAGCATCAGAGTTTAACGTGTCTTTACAGCCATTTGCACTGTTACTGATAAGTGTAAGTGTTTTTTGACCACTGGAAGGATACGAAATATTCTGAGGGTTTGCACTGGAAGATAAATTTACACTTGCATCTTCATGAAATGTCCAGGCAAAAGTTTGTGCATCCTTTGATTGATTACCAAAGCTTACCCCTTCACCAGTTGCAATATTTATCCTGTTTGCAGTAAATGCAGATTTTGTGTGTTCTACCAGGACAAAAATCTTATTTGTGAAAGTGCTACTTTGCGAAAAATTAGTCCTTGTTGCTTTAATACTAAAATTACCTGATCTTGATATGGGTGAAGTATTCAGTACTACAGGCCCCCCATTGCTGATAACAAACCCATAAGAGTTATTAAGACTGTCAATGAAATCATAACGGACATTCTGTTCTGTATTCTGGATCAGAATACTTATTGATTCGGATTTGCATAAAACACTTTTTGAAATGGTAGTAGGTAAATTAATTAAGGGGAGGGGGTAATATGTAAATCCATTTAACACTCCATTTCCCCCTGAAGTAATTACAGTAACAGCACCTGTAGCACCAGTACCTACAAATGCATTAATCTGGGTTGGTGAAACTACAGTAAAATTGGTTGCAGGGATTCCACCAAATAGAACCTTAGAAACACCTGTGAAATTTGAACCCGTGATTGTTACCATAGTACCGGTAATTCCTGAAGTTGGGGTAAATGAGCTGATTTTTACCGGAAGAGAAAAATACTGATACTTTTCGGAGGTGTCGGATGTAATCCCATTTGACACAATAAGTTTCACAGTATCTACTGTCCTATTAATATTATGATTATAAGAGGTATTATAAGATGTGCTTATCTGTGTATTGTTCAGAAACCATTTATAGGTGTAGCCCGATCTTGAGTAATTAATAAGATTTACAATTCCCGTTGTCGTTACCCCTGCTGTATCAATTTTAAAGAATGCTTTTGCAAGAGGAGTACCTCCACCATTTGTTGACAGTTCAAGGAAGTCACGGTTTCCACCTGCCCAAAGCTGCGTAGATGAAATACACTGTAAATCAGTATGTGAATAAGATAGATATGCAAAATTATTGTCACGGGGAAGGGGTTCCCATGTTATACCACTGTCAAAACTCTTCCAGACTGTATTTTGCCAACCGAGTGCATAACCAGTATTATTGTCAACAAATTTTAATTTGTAAAGGGCAACAAAATCATTTTGTAAAGTCCAGCTTGCACCTCCATCATTAGTTTTATAGAGATAGGAAATACCGTTACTATCAAACATACTCAACCAGCCCATAGAGGAAGTAAGGAAATATGCATACTTAATTTTTCCACCAGGCAATACAGGCAAGGTTACCGTTTGCCATGTCAATCCCCCATTTCTTGTTACTAATAATTTATTAGCAGAATAATCAGTAGAGATCGCAAATACAGTATTATTATCCACCGCTTCCAAATGGTCAAAAAGACTTTGAGGTTCAGTTTTGATAACAGACCAAGATAATCCTTGGTTCGTCGTTTTAATGACCCTGTCACCATCAATAGCAAATCCAACATTATTATTCTCAGGGAAAATCATATCTGTAATCCCATCATTCAAATGTTGTGGGTCATACTGTGAATAAAATGTCATTTCATAGGAATTTCCCCCATCAATGGAATATAAAATAGCAGGGGTTGTCCAATAAACCCCATATGCAATGATTACGTTTTTATTAAACGCCTTAACTCCGTTAATGCTGAAAAATGACCCACTTGTATAAACATTTTGATAATAAATGTTAGTAATGTACTTTTTTACAAAAGTTCTGCCGCTATCTGTTGTAAAACCAACCCACTCATTTATATTATCATCAGCAGAAGCGATATATCCTTCTGAATTAGAATAGAAACTGATTTTTTTTATTTCGTTGTTAGTACTGATTGTATCAATATATACTTTTCGCATTTGCCCATTAGCAATCTGGAATAATTGCAAAAAGAAAACTGATAGAGTAAGAATCGGTTTGAGGTGTTTGAGAAAAACCATAAAGGTTGATAAATAATACAGCTAAATTATTTCTTTAACATTTACCATCCAAATAAAGAAAACTTGACAAAAATTGACATGCACTGATAAAAAACAAGAAAAAGGTCCACCTTTAAACGGACCTTTTTAGATTTCATGAGTTCTCTTAGTATTTCGACATCAAAGAGATAAGAGCGTTGTACTTTTATACATTTCACGAAATACATTATAAGATTCACATATTACCAGTTTCGGCTTCATGCTTTTTTTTTGCTGAAGTGACTGGGATATAAAACCCCGTCTCACAGGATAACATTATTAACTAAAAAGAATTTTTTACTTTTGTGTAAGTCGTTTTGGAGATATGCACTAAGTTGCTTCAAAGGAAAGCAGTTCTTTTGAAAGCAAAAAAAAATGAAATGTATTTACAGCGGGAGATAAATTATCGGATAAGTGTTACCGTACCCTTTCTGAAATAAATTTTATTATCAATCCCCACTCCTTTCAGATACCAGACATAAGTGCCGGGGTCCTGTGGAAGGTTTTTGAATGTTCCATCCCATCCTGTATCACTTTTTCCCATTGAATACACTTCACGGCCCCAGCGATTCACCACACTAAAGGAATACATTTCTTTAATGCCGATGGTTACAGGATAAAATCTGTCATTCACCCTGTCGTTATTGGGAGTAAATGCAGTAGGAACAAATACCTGAACTTCTTTAATCGCTTTTACAAGTTGTGTATCTGTTGTAAAACAACCGCCTGCTGTTTTTAAAGTGATCAGATATCTCTGTTCAACTTCATTTTGGCTGAAAAAATTCGGTTGATAAACACCCGGCGTATCAAGATAAGTTGCCGGCCGCCATAAAGCCGAAACACCGATTGATCTTGCCTGTAAAGGCAACAGGGTATTTAAAAATGTGTACTGTACGGGATAAGTAATGCCTGGTATCGGGTCTTCAATTTTAATTGTTACGGAGCGGGTGGGAAGATGACAACCGTTTTGATTAGTGATTACGGCATAATACGTTCCTGATTCTGTAATACGGTAACGCCTCAGCTGTGAACCTGAAACAGCCACCCCGTTTCTATACCATTGTATATTATTACCCGGGGATAAAACCAAAACCGCACTATCAGTTGAAGCACTGCAAAAATCTGTTTTTCCTAAAAACTGCATGGTTGTATCGGGTATGGATGTTGTTACAATTACTGAATCAGTATGATGACAGCCCCCTCCTCCGCTTGTGGCCGTTAAAAAATATTTTGTCGTAACGGTCGGGCTGGCAAACGGGTTGGAAATTGTAGGATCCGACAACCCGGCAGTTGGTGTCCATTGATAACGGATACCCGGTGTAGAATTTTCGCCGATCAGTACAGGCACAGGCGCACAGTAAACAACATTATGCCCGGCCACAGCCCTTACAGTTAATGTATCAACAAGACGGGCATACAAGGTATCAAGACAGCCATACCCGTTATATGGTGTTACTTCCACTGC
>Ga0066476_100178_pt1 | contig 17543 bp, 20 predicted proteins | sample LakWasM112_LOW13_2_FD_59558 | JGI IMG/M metagenome (GOLD analysis project Ga0066476, IMG submission 59558) | Freshwater sediment methanotrophic microbial communities from Lake Washington under simulated oxygen tension - Sediment Metagenome 112_LOW13 | ecosystem: Environmental > Aquatic >... | reverse complement strand
ATCAGCAAGCGGCATAATCTTTTCATGTAACGAATCATACATCATACCCGCAAGGTCAGATACGGATATATCACCATGCTGAGCCAGATCAGGCCTTCCAACATCGCCAACAAATAACGTATCGCCGGTAAATACACAATGATCTGTTCCGTTTTCATCTTTCAGCAAATAGCAGGAGCTTTCAAACGTATGCCCGGGTGTATGTAATACTTCAATAATCAGATCACCAACTTTAAATTGCTCTCCATCCTTTGCAACGTGAACGGGAAAAGTAGTTTCAGTTGAAGGACCATATACAATCGGGGCGTTTGATAGTTTGGCCAGGTCAAGATGACCGCTTACAAAATCTGCATGAAAATGAGTTTCAAAAATATATTTGATGGTTGCATTCCGCTCTCTGGCAAGGTTTATATACACTTCCACATCACGCAGGGGGTCAATAATGGCACACTCGCCTTTATTTTCGATATAATAAGCCGCTTCACTTAAACAGTTGGTATAAAGCTGTTGTACGTACATATGCATTGTTTCTTTGATGCAAAAATACGTTTCTGCAACTTAACAGCCAGTTTGTTCAGAATTGAAAAATACTTAATGCAGCAGATCGGCTACAAATTTATCAATTTCCGTAAGCCGGTCGTGATTGATGCTGTACCTGATGAATTTTCCTTCTCTTGTTGTTTTCACAATCTGTGTTTTGCGCAAAATAGCAAGATGCTGTGAAGCAACTGATTGTTCTAACCGGAGCTTTACGTAGATTTCTGTAACGGTCATCAAACCATTTTCATGAATCAGCTGCACAATTTGCTGCCTGAGTTTGTGGTTAATGGATCGTAAAATAAGAGCAGCTTTCTTAACAGCGTGGTAGTCAATTGTAAGTTCGGTTGAACCGTTTTCTTTTTTCTTTAAAATGGAAGCCATGTTCAGAGTAAATTTTGGGTTTGGGTAGGTATTATTATTTCAACTCTGATTAGCGCTTAAAATTAAAACAAAAATTGTTATGAATCGGGAGTAAAAGGCATTCTTTATTTAGCAGCTGTATGAAAATCTTTCCCGTAATCCGGTGTGGAATAAGCAAGTGATGTAAAACTGCTGCTGTTGAATTGTGCACTTGCCAGACGGATCATGTCTTTTGCATCCCATAATACATCAATAAAGCGGGCATTTTGATGCATGCAAATACTTTTCCATTTATCTGCACCATTACCAAAGAAGTAAACGGGAGCTGCCTGGAGAAGACCGGAAAATGAATCGGATTCAAGAACCAAGGCAGTGTTTGCTGTTGTCTCTTTCAATTCAGATGAGTAAACGGCTGTAAATACTTCCATTCGCCTTGCATCAATCATCGGGCAAAGAAAGAAAGAGCCGGGTTTTTCTGTTAGCCGGTTTATTTGGTGTAAAGCCGCTGCACTCATTACTTCAGTTGTGGAGATGGCAATTAAGGGGATTTGTAATGCATAGCACAATCCTTTAGCTGAAGAGAACCCAACACGCAAGCCTGTATAGGAACCGGGGCCGGAAGTAACGGCAATAGCCTTTATATCAGTGAGGTTGAATTTGGTTTCATGCATGATCTCTTTTATAGCAGGCTGTAAAAAGGATGCATGATCTTTTTGCTGTTGATTTACCTTAATGGAAAGCAGCTCTTCATCTCGGGCCAAAGCAACAGATGCATGTGTGGTAGAAGTATCAATACAGAGAAGCAGTGCCATGTCAGTTTTTTGCTTTGTATGAAAGTAAAGATTCTGCCGGTTGGTAACGTTCGTCTTCTGTTGCAAGTTTTTGCAATAGCTGAATGATCCGTTTTTCGCCAACTTCATTACACCATTCAAAAGGTCCATGCGGATAATTGGTTCCCAGTTTCATGGCTGTATCCATTTCGCTGATTGATGAAACATTTTCCTGCCCAGCCATAAAAGCTTCGTTTACAATCATACTTACCGTTCTGGCACTAACAAAACCGGGAACATCAGCTGTTTTATGGAAGGGAACCTGCCAATGATTGAATATGTCCTGAAAAAGTTCTAGCCGTTCAGTTGAAAACTCAATACAATTTCTGTTGATGAACAAAGGCCAGTGGTTAAAGCGTGCAATGGGTAATTCTTCAGCCTGTAATTCTTTCAGGGTATAAACTACTGAACCAATCAGCACCGGGATGGAAGTTTTTTTATAACTGCTGATCCGTTCGGGATGTTCTTCAAATTCAAGATCAATTACACAATCAAAACCGGTTAAGCCGGCTTTGGAAAGTTCATTTGCAAATACACAATCAGTTCCTTTAAACGGAATTCTTTTCCCGAATATGGAAGAAGCGGGATTACTGCAAATGATGAGAACTTTCATGCCTCGCAAATTTACAGTGCTGAAATCCGAAACGGGATTTTTTTCTTAACTCTAAAAAACTAAGTTTGTGGTATGATGGAAAAGAAAATAATTGAAACCGGTCAGGCACCTGCACCTATCGGTCCATACAATCAGGCAGTAGCAGCAGGTGGTTTTCTATTTATCTCAGGGCAGATTTGTATTAAGCCGGGTACAAGCGATCTAAACAATCCCGACATCCAAACTGAAACACACCAGGTGATGAATAATCTGAAAGCTATTCTTACCGAAGCAGGGTTGGATTTCAGCAATGCTGTAAAAACAACCATCTTTCTCAGCGATATGGGACTTTTTAGTGAAGTGAATGAGATTTACGGCAAATATTTCAGTGGTGCATTTCCTGCCCGTGAAACATTAGCTGTTAAAGGCTTACCTAAAAATGTGAACGTTGAAATCAGCATGATTGCAGTGGTATAAATAAAAAGGCTGGTTAATACCAGCCTTTTTATTAAAGTTTAATTTCTTCTTCGTTATTGTCGAAGAAATGATATTCAGTCAGGTGATAAGAGGTATTTGCTTTAACCCTTATTTTTTGCTTGTATTTCCATCCCCACTTCATTCTTCTTGAAGGGAATCCTTTTCTTAAATACGCTTCCATAATCGGATGAACGGAAATAGTAAGTCCGTTATGTTTTTGCATAACAAGATAGCTCAGGTTCTTTTCAATCTCATCTTCCAGAATTAATGCTGATGAAACTTTACCTGTGCCGTTACAACTGGCGCAAACTTCCTGTGTATTAATGTTTACTTCTGGCTTCATGCGTTGCCTTGTAATCTGCATCAACCCGAATTTTGAAATAGGCAGAATGGCATGTTTTGCTCTATCGGCACGCATAAATTCTTCTACAGCTTCAGCAAGGCGGCGTTTATTATCGGGCAGCTTCATATCAATAAAGTCGCAAACGATAATTCCTCCAAGGTCTCTTAAACGAAGCTGACGTGCTATTTCTTCTGCAGCCTCCAGATTGGTTTGTAAGGCATTTTCTTCCTGGTTGGTACTTACACTTTTGTAACCGCTGTTAACATCAATTACATGCAGGGCTTCTGTATGTTCAACTATAAGATAAGCGCCACTTGCAAGGTTTACCGTTTTCCCAAATGAGCCTTTTACTTGCTTGGTTACTCCAAAACTGTCGAAAATAGGAGAGCCATTCTGGTAAAAGCTGACGATATCCGCTTTTTCAGGAGATACTTTCTGAATATAAGCGAGGGCATCGTTGTAAATATTCTTATCATTAACCACAATGCGGTTGAAGTCTGCGTTCAAAAGATCACGGAGAATACTCGTTGTTTTATCTGTTTCGCCCAGAATCTTAGCAGGAGGAACAGCATTTTTCAGGTTATGCTGAATTTGCTGCCACATGTTGATGAGGTTGTTGAGGTCTTCGTGCAACTCAGCTGTATTCTTTCCTTCAGCAGCTGTTCTTACAATAACACCAAAGTTTTTTGTTTTGATGGCTTCAACAATTTTCTGCAAACGCTTTCTTTCATCACTTGAATGAATTTTACGTGATACAGCTACAATATCATTGAATGGGGTAAGAACAACAAAACGACCGGGTAATGAAATTTCGCAGCTTAAACGTGGGCCTTTTGCCGCAATTGGCTCTTTCAGAATCTGCACCAACACATTAGGTTTACCATTCAGTACCTCGCTTATTTTTCCTGTTTTGATGATTTCAGCTTCGGTTTGAAATTTGCCAAAATCAGTGATGCCTTCACTTTTATCACTTACAGATTGTGCAGTAAATTTTAAGATAGAGCGTACATAAGGACTTAAGTCGGTGTAATGCAGAAAGCCGTCTTTTTCAAAACCAACATCTACAAATGCAGCATTCATACCAGGGACAAGTTTTTTCACTTTACCCAGGTACAAATCACCAACAGTAAAGCTGGCATCATGACTTTCCTGATGCAGCTCTACAAGTTTTTTGTCTTCTAACAATGCAATTTCCACCCCGGTTGGAGCGGAATTAATGATCAGTTCCTTGTTCACTTGTTACGTCTTTAAAATTGAACCATTCTCACTTCACCTGATCAGGAAGGAATAAACCAAATACAGCATGAGTATACAAGCAAGCAGACTGATTTCTGTATTGGCCATAGCGAAGCAGAGTCCCGTTTAAGCGGGACTCCGTTCAATTCAGAAGATTATTTATTCTTCTTCTTATGACGGTTCTTTCTGAGACGTTTTTTACGTTTGTGCGTAGCAATTTTATGACGCTTTCTCTTTTTTCCGCAAGGCATATTAAATCAGATTTACGTTCGTTAAAAATCAGGTTTATAATAACTTAATGTGTTCTTCTATTTGTTTCATCATCTCTGGGTTACTGCGGAATTTCTTTTGTGCTTCCAATTCTTTTACCGTTTGCACAAATTGCAGAAACCATTTTTTTGCATTTACCTTATCACCATTCTGCTCGTATGAGTCAGCCAGTCTTACTATTGCATCAAGGTTTTGAGGCTCCAGTTTTACTACTTTTTCAAAACGTTCAATTGCTTTGGCCCATTGACCGCTTGCAAAAGAACCAACTCCCAGCATATAATGTGCAAATGCATTGTCAGGATTTTTTTCTACTGCTTCCCTAATCAGCCCGATTCCTTTCATTGGCGGTTCATTACCAGCCCCTCCAAAGAAGTAGGTGCTGCCAAGGCCGATTTTGGTAGAATCGTTACCGGGATTCAGTTCTAAAGCCCTTTCAAATAACTCTTTTGCCTCCTTGGCCATCCAAACTTTCAGGGGTTGTTCCTGTACGGTTTGAAGTTCACCTAAAAACAAATGGGCAGCAAAGGTGAGGTTTTTCTCCGAATTTTCCAACTTAGCCGATTCTGCAAGATATTTTGCGTACGGAACAAAGGCCCCGACGGAATCCATCCAGAAACGGGAAAGCTTTCTGTATACCTGGATCTGCTGATTTTTTACATCACCCCTTATTACTGAATTTTCCCATTCTGTTACTTTCTGAAGCTGTGAAGGAGTAAGCCTTTTTTTGGCCATACCCAGCATTGCAGGAAAATCAAGCGTTTTCGTTTGCGTTTGAGGAGTAGTTGCTGCCGGCGTTTTATGGTCATGATTGTCTGCTTTTTTTGGCACTGTACGACCAAAAAAGAACAAAAGAAAAACTGCTGTGATTGCAGCAGTTATGTAAATAATTTGTTGCCTGTTCACTTTTCAGAAAAATTGAACTGCAAAGCTAAAGGATAGTAGGCAGTAAACCGAAGAAGAGTTAAATTTAACTCCCCTTATATTGGCTTTTCACTTCCTGTACAAACTCTTTGGCAGGTTTAAATGCAGGAATATAATGTTCAGGGATATGCACGGCAGTATTACGTTTGATGTTTCTGCCAATTTTGGCAGCTCTTTTTTTGGTAATAAAGCTCCCAAACCCCCTGATATAGATATTTTGTCCAGCCGACAATGAATCCTTTACTTCTTTAAACATTGTCTCAAGTGTAACAAGAACATCTACCTTGGGAATTCCCGTTTTTTCTGAAATTTGATTCACCAGATCTGCTTTTCTCATGCTGAAAAATTTTATGGTTCTGATTATTATCCATCTAAGATCATGAAATAATTTTAAAATCCGAAAAATATCGACTAAAATTATTGAAATAACTGGTTGATAATGAATAAACAATGAAACCTTTCCCTAAAATCAATCTTTTAATTGGCAACACTGGTGAAAACCTGTTTTTTTGCTGACTTGTATATGGAGGCAAAAAAATACTTTCAACAGCACTTGCTTAACTGGCATATAACGAAGAATAGCCGTCAGCTTCCCTGGAAAGGGGAGAGGAATGTGTATTATATCTGGCTCAGTGAAATTATTCTCCAGCAAACACGGGCTGAACAGGGGTTAAAGTATTATGAGAGGTTTGTAAAGAAATACCCAACAATTCAAAAACTGGCTAACGCCCCGCTGGAAGAAGTATACAAATTATGGGAAGGGTTAGGTTATTACAATCGTTGCAGAAACCTGCATGCTACTGCTCAGAAAATTGCGTTTGAGCTGAAAGGGAATTTTCCTGACAGCTATGAGGCGATTCTTGAGCTAAAAGGAGTTGGGCCATATACTGCTGCAGCTATTTCATCCTTTGGTTTCGGCTTGCCATATGCAGTTGTGGATGGAAATGTGTTCAGGGTACTCAGCCGTTTTTTCGGGATTGATCAGCCAATTGACTCAACATCCGGAAAAAAAACCTTTCAGCAACTGGCCCAGGATTGTTTGCTGCAAAAAGAATCTGCTGCCTATAACCAGGCAATTATGGATTTTGGCGCAACTGTTTGCAAACCCGATTTGCCTGAGTGCGGCACCTGTGTGATGAATAAAAAATGCACTGCTTTTCTGGCAGGTACCGTTGCTGATTTTCCTGTAAAAGAGAAAAAAATAAAACAAAGGAACAGGTGGTTCCTGTTTTATATTCTTGAAATGCAGGGAAAATTTGCAGTACAGAAAAGAACCGGAAAAGATGTATGGGCCAATTTATATGAATTCCCCAATAGTGAATTGGCAACTGAAAAAGAGTGGAAACATGCTGCTGAACAATATACTGCAAGCTGGTTGAATGAAAGGGGGATTGACCAAAAACATAAAATTCTTTCCGTTACAAAGCCTGTAAAACAGCAGTTAAGTCATCAGACTATATATGCCAATGCCGTTTTAATACAGTTGAGAAAATGTAAAGTGAAGAAGAAGAACGATTGGGAATGGAAAACAAAACAGGAGCTGCAGCATTTCCCTTTTTCTAAAATTCTGAATGATTTTCTTAAGGCGAAGGTTCTTGAATTATTTGGGTAGAATGATGCAACAGTTCAGCAAAAAACGTAATTTAGAAGGGAAGAGTTTTGGATTCTAACATTCATTCAGAAACAAAATTTATTTGTATGAGAGGAGTTAACCGTGTAATGCTTATCGGAAATCTCGGAAAGGATCCCGATGTACAGGTGCTGGAAGGAAATATTGCAGTAGCTAAATTTCCGCTGGCAACTACAGAAACATTTAAAGACCGTACCGGAAAATTAGTAAGTCAAACAGAATGGCATACGGTTGTATTGTGGCGTGGGTTGGCCGAGCTTGCTCAAAAATACCTTCATAAAGGGAGTCTTGTTTATATTGAGGGTCGCCTGAAAACAAGGAGTTGGGAAGATAAAGAAGGTGTAAAAAAATATGCAACTGAAGTGGTTGGTGATAACCTGATTATGCTCGATAAAAGGGCTGAAGGGACAGGCAAACACGATGGCCCTGATCAATTAAGCGGTTACCATGGCGATGACCTTCCGCCAATTGGGGAACCCAGTGAAGATTTACCTTTTTAAGAAATACCCCTGCTATCCCTATTTTTGCGGGAGAAGTCAGCAATTGTTCATTAAATCCCGATGTTTTGGATTATCAACCGATCAACAGTTTATATTTACTTTCACTGAAACCTGTTTTGCTGGCCATTAACAGTCAGGGTCTTACCTTAATGGTCATCCTGTTTCTTGTTTTCCTGTTTCTTTCTTTTGTAGTGAGCGGCGCCGAAGTTGCCTTTTTCTCACTGAGATACAAAGATCTCAATATGATTAAAACAAGACAGGAGGCCTCTGCCAAAAGAATTGTTAACCTGTTAGAAGAACCCAAAGTATTACTGGCAAGTTTACTGGCTGCTAATATTATTTTCAATCTCTGTATTATTTTTCTTACCAATTTTCTAATTGATGAAGCACTTACACTACAGCATAAATTGTTTTGGGTTGAATTACTTTTAAAAACAGCTGCTATTACTTCTTTGATTTTACTGTTTTGTGAAATACTGCCAAAAATCTGGGCTTCGCAGAACAATGTTTTTTTTGCATATTTCGCCAGCTGGTGGGTTGAAACAATTGTTTATCCCATCTTTAAATCAACGGGCAGCTGGTTAGCCGGCTACAGCGACAGTATTGAAAAAAGGCTGACAAAATATCAAACAGCTTCATTTAAAAATGACGAACTGGATTATGCCATTGACCTGATGAGTGAAGAAGAAGCAACCGATGAAGAAAAACAAATCCTGAAAGGCATACAGAATTTCAGCAGTATTACTGTAAAACAGATCATGCGCTCAAGATTAGATGTAAGCGGTATTGAATACAACTCTTCTTTTACTGATGTGGTAAACCGGGTGCAGGAACTGCATTACAGCCGTTTACCTGTATATAAAAACAATATGGATGAAGTGGTTGGCATACTGCAGACAAAAGATCTGCTTCAGCATATTAATGACACCAATGGTTTTCACTGGCAGCAACTGATGCGCACACCATTTTTTGTACCCGAACAGAAACTGATCGATGACCTGTTGAAAGAATTTCAGCAAAAGCGGATTCACTTTGCAGTTGTAGTGGATGAATTTGGCGGAACCAGCGGTATTGTTACAATGGAAGATGTATTAGAGGAAATCATCGGCGAAATAAAAGATGAGTTTGATGATGAAGAAATCATCAACAAAAAAATTGATGACCGCAATTACATCTTTGAAGGAAAAACAATGATCAATGATGTATGCCGTACAATGAATCTTCCATCAGATACATTTGATGGCATAAGAGGTGAGAGCGAATCACTGGCTGGATTAATACTTGAACTGGCCGAGCGTTTGCCAAGAGTGAGTGATGTAATTGAAACAGGCGACTTTCAGTTTACCATACAGGAAGTTAGCCGCAACCGAATTGAAAAAGTAAAAGTGACCATTAAACCCGGAATTGAATAAGATGAAACCATACAAGCTTCTTCCTTTTTGTTTTTTACTATTGTTTGTTTTCATTGTATCCTGTAACTCTGATCCAAGGCCAAGGCCAAAGGGTTATTTTCAAATTGATTTCCCGGAGAAAAAGTATGTGCTGTTTGATCAGCCCGGCTATCCGTACACATTTGAATACCCCGTTTATGGGAAAGTGATTAAAGACAGTACTTTCTTTGATGATCAGCCTGAAAATCCTTACTGGGTGAATCTCGATTTTTCAAGTTTGGGTGGAAGAATGTATCTCAGTTATAAAACAATCGGCGGGAAAAATGTATTCAGCAAATTAGTTGAGGATGCATTTAAAATGACCAGTAAGCATAGCCTGAAAGCAACCTCTATTGATGAAATACCTGTGGAGGGCGGACAAGGTGTAAAAGGATTTGTATTTGATGTGGGCGGAAATGCTGCAACAGGGAAACAGTTTTTTGTAAGCGACAGCACCAGCCATTTTTTAAGAGGAGCCTTGTATTTTGATGCAACTCCCAATTATGATTCTATCAGGCCTGTTGAACAGTTTCTGTATAAAGACATGCAGCATTTAATACAGACACTGAAGTGGAGAAATTGATCTTAATAAAATAACTGAATGCTGTTCTGTTGATTCCGTTTGAAGATTGCTGAATCATATGTTGTGATGACAGTGCCTGATACTAATCTTTTTACAAGTTTTATTTTCGTATAGATATCGGCTGTTGTTTGTATCGTGTACTCAAAATTTTGCGGCATATTATTGAACAGATCTCCAAACCGGGTAGGGTATTCATTGTTGAAGCTATATTCCATATAGAAAGCTCTGACGGAATCAGTTTGTGTTCTTGCTAATTTGATTTTAGCTTCCGTAACCGGATAAAGAGCGAAATTGATTTGTTGAAAAGCCGCTGCATCATAATCGTAGAAGCTGATATCTGAATAAAAATCATTTCCATCAAGATTCCCTCTTGTTTCGTATCCGGCAGGTGCTTCAAACTGAAAACTCAATGTTTTATTATCAAAGTCTGCAGGATTAATCTTTACATTCATTTCAAATGAACCGTTACTGTTTGTTTTTGTAACAGCAACTTCAGGATATAAATAATCCTGGCTTTGGTTTGACCAGATGGCTCTAACCCTTATGTTGTTAAAGCCTTTGTTTGTAGTAGCATCAAACACTCTTCCTTTAAAAGTGACTTTTTCACAGTTACCCTCGCATTTGTATTTTATGCAAGAATTGTATAATGCCAAAATAGTGAGTAAAAATATCCATCGCAGCTTCTTCATTAGGTAACTTATTATTAAGCAAATGGAAGGTATAGTATTTCATTCTGATGTAAAATGATTTACTTAAAAATAGTATTTTTGAGATAGTGTTAACGCAAAACCATGTTCACATTAATATAAACATGGTTTTATATGATCGTGGTCAGTCTTTCTTCTTTTCAATCAATATCTCCACCCTTGGTGCAGCTCTTGAAAACATTTTCATGCTTACTTTTTTCCGGAGTGTTTTCTTTTCTGTCGGCGCTTTGGCAATCTCTGTTTCCGGTTTTACCGGTTCATTTTTCAGTTCAACAGTAACAGGAATGATTTCTTCTTTCAGTTCAGCAGAAGCATAGCTTGCTGTTGTTTTCTTTTTCAGCTTTTTCATTTGTGCAGGCTTTTCAGCAACGGCCACTTTCGTTTCAACGGGACGGGGAGCTTCCAGTTTTCCTCTTGAATAATCTTCTTCTTTAATATCGCTCAGCTTTACATTCTTCGCCTGTATAACAGGAACTTCTTTGTAGAGATCCTTAAACTCCTTTTTATTTTTTGTTTTTACATAATCAGTTACGCCGTAAACTGATGCAGCTGTTAAGAGCAGGCCGCCTGCCATGAGATACAATTTCATTTGTTTAAGATTTAAATGGTGAAGGAATTGAGATAACGTTTGCTTTGTTTGTAAATAAAATATTCTGCTATGAGCATATTGCCCAGCACGCTGATCCAGAGTGAGATTTCATAATTTTCAAGATGTCCCCAGTCGAGGACAAAAAATACCAGGTGGTATATGCGGAATGTAACAGCTGTCATGGCCATCGAATACGAACGGATCATCCATATTTTATGTGCCACCACATTTTTCTCTTTGATGGTTTTCAATCCCCACCAGGTAGTAATGAACCAGTAAATTGCCATGAACAGGAATAATCCTCTTTCCCAAAAACTTCCCTTCGCAAAAAAACTCATATACAAACCGGTTGGAGCGCCAATCAGTAACACCACAAATACATAGATTTTTCCACTCCAAACATGAATTTTTTTTCGCTTTTTTATAATGGCAGTAGAAAATTGCAGAAGCGCCGAACTGATACAGAACATACCCGCACCAATGTGCAGATAGAAACTCCAGTAGTAAATGGGTTTTGCAAAAAGGAAAGCTCTTTCTTCAATAAAAGAAAAGGTTTGACTGAACGAATAATAGGGGATTGTGTTTCGAACAAGTAATAGGCTGAAGAATACAACGGGCATCCAGAAAAGCAGTTTGAAGATGAAGCGGCTTGCCTGCTGAAACGTCAGCATACGTGAATTAGCCATGATGGTTGGTTTGAACCTTTGGGATGAAGCAATCTTTTGTTTTCCATAAGACCCTGCTGTTAATAGTTTGCTAAAGGAAATTGCAATTGCTGAGGGCATCCTTCCTACCTTCGCAAAAATTAAAACAGTGATTGTAATTGATAATATTTATGTGAGTGATGAAGTGGTAGAAGAACAATTTGTTTGCGACCTGGACAAATGCAAGGGAGGCTGTTGTATTGACGGGGATGCAGGCGCTCCATTGACCAACGAAGAATTAAAAGAAGTGAATACGGCTTTTGAACAGGTAAAACATTTGCTGACTAAAGAAGGGCTGAGAACTATTGAAGAGGGTGGCAAATATGTTTACGATCGTGAATTCGGCTGGGTTACTCCAACCATCAGTAATGGTATGTGTGCGTATGGATTGGTGGATGAAAAGGGAATTGTGAAATGCGCATTTGAGGAAGTTTATAATGAAGGCAAAACAACCTGGAAGAAGCCGATCTCCTGCCACTTGTACCCGATCAAGATCAGCAAGAGCAAAAACACCGAACAGGAGTATGTGAATTATGAACCGAGAGACCCGATGTGTAACCCCGGCTGTGCGTTGGGACAAAAGTTAAAAGTACCCACCTACGTATTTTTAAAAGAAGCGGTCATCAGGAAGTATGGGGAGGATTTTTATGAAGTGCTTTCGCAGATAGCTGATCAATATTACGCATCGAAAAAATTAAACAAGTAATTTTAAAGCATGAGTCAATCTGCTGATAAATTTATCGCCAAGAGTACAATCAAGTCACAAGACCTTGAACACCGGCGTACAATCAATTTCAACATAGGCAAGTACAATTCAAAAGTGCCGGAAGGGAAACAGCAGTTTACACAACTGCTCACTGCACGTGAACGTGCAAAGAATGTAAAGTGGCGGGCTCTGGAAACACTCGATCAGCAACTGGAAGAATTTGAACTGCAGTTTACACGTCGTGGCGGTAAAGTGATTTGGGCAGAGAACGCACAACAGGCCTGCGATGAAATTCTGAAAATATGTGAAGCAAAGAATTGCAAAACATTGGTGAAGAGCAAGAGCATGGTAACGGAAGAAATTCATCTCAATCATTTTTTAACTGAGCATAAGATTGAAAGTGTAGAAACGGATCTGGGCGAATATATTCAGCAGCTGGACGAAGAACCGCCTTACCATATTGTTACACCAGCCATGCATAAAAGCAAGGAAGATGTAGCAAAATTGTTTGCTAATAAATTAGGAACTGATCCCAAGGCAACGCCCGAGCAGCTGACGTTGGTTGCAAGAAATATTCTCCGTGAAAAATATGTGCAGGCTGAAGTGGGTGTAACCGGTGCCAATTTTATTTTGGCTGATGTTGGTGGTATTGCCGTTACAGAAAACGAAGGCAATGCAAGATTGAGTTGTGCATTTCCTAAAACACATATTGTTGTTGTAGGTATTGAAAAAATGCTGCCAAGTATTAGTGATCTGGGTTTATTCTGGCCGCTGCTTTCCACATTCGGAACCGGCCAGCTGGTAACGGTTTACAACAGTATTGTACTTGGTCCAAAGCAACCGGGTGAAGAAGATGGCCCGGAAGAAATGATTGTCATTCTTCTTGATAATGGGAGAACCAATGTACTGAAGAATCCTGCAACAAGAGAGAGTTTGTATTGTATCCGCTGCGGTGCCTGTTTAAACGCATGCCCCGTTTATAAAAATATCGGTGGTCACAGTTATGGAACAACTTACAGCGGACCGATTGGCAAAGTGCTTACTCCGCAAATGAGCGGTATGGAGGAGTACAAGCATTTGAGTTATGCATCTTCTTTATGTGGTAACTGTACAGAAGTTTGCCCGATGCGGATCAACCTCCATGAACTATTGCTGGAAAACAGGCATGAAGCAGTAGAGCAGGGCTTCTCTTCATTTGGTGAACGCATGGCTTGGAAAGTATGGAAGACAGCATGTCTGAACCGCAAGATGATGAATATGGGAAACCGCAAGATGAAGAACTGGATGATCAACAGTTTTGTAAAAGACTGGACGAGATATCGTGGTCCGATGGATTTTCCTGAAAAAACGTTCAACCAGCTTTGGCGTGACAGGAAAGGGAAGTAACTTGAACCATGCTTGTTTACACACCGCATATTACTTCACGTATTGAATACATCCTGCAATACTTCAATGAGCGATTATTTATTGCTGCTGAATTAACGGATGATATTGAAACCTATCGTTCGTACAAAGAAGCCAAATTGAATTACTCAACAGAGCGGGTTGATACTGCAGAATTTTATATGCAACCGGCAGGATTACTGCATCAGCATGATCTGCGCAAACAATACATTCAATGTTTTGAATGGAAAGAAGTAAAAGCATTTTATAAAACAGAAGATGATCTTGGTTTCGATGTATTCTCTGCTGTTTTTTACCTGATTTCCCGCTACGAAGAATATCTTGAACATGAACCTGATGAATACGGAAGGTACGCTCACTGGAATTCATTGGCATGGAAAGAAGGATTTTTAAACAAACCTTTAATTGATATCTGGCTGTTAAAATTCAGGCAGGAACTTAATTCTAAGTTCACTAATCTCAAACTTCAAACTTCAAACTTCGAATTTCTCCCTACTTACGATATTGATATTGCGTGGAGCTATAAGAACAAAGGTTTTATCAGAAGCCTTGCTGCGTCAGTTAGCAAGCCATCATCCATTGTAAAGAGGATCAAAGTGATTGCCGGAAAAGAAAAAGATCCTTATGATTCGTATGACTGGCTGAAGCAATTGCATGATCAAAATAATTTACAGCCCATTTGTTTTTTCCTGGTTGCAGCGGAGAACAGTGAGTATGATAAAAACATTTCTCCCAAAAATAAAGCATTGCAGCTGTTGATTCAGTCAACAGCCAAAGGGGCAATCATTGCGTTGCATCCTTCAACACAGAGTAACACCAACAAAGAATTATTGCCAAAAGAAAAAAATGTATTGCAGCAGATCAGCGGCAAACTGATCACGGCTACACGTCATCATTATATTTTATTTCATCTGCCGCATTCATACCGGGAATTGATCGCTGCCGGATTTACCGATGATTACAGTATGGGTTATGGAACTGTAAATGGATTCCGTGCTTCTGCCTCAAACTCTTTTTTATGGTACGACCTGGAGAAAGAAGAAACAACTTCACTCCGGATTCACCCGTATTGTTATATGGAAGCCAATTCATTTTATGAATTGCATCAATCACCTGCAGAAGCACTGGAGGAAATGAAACTCTTAGCTGATGAAGTAAAGAAAGTGAATGGCACATTCATCAGTATTTTTCACAATCATATGCTGGGCACTGATCAACTGTTTAAAGGCTGGAGAGAGATGTATGAAGAATTCGTGTCTGAAGTATCGGAGAGCGTCTGATACAGATTCAGCTTGGAAACTTTGCAAAAATCTTTATCAGTGATGTTCATTCTTTGATCCTTCCAGCATCTGCATTAATTCTTTCATTTCCGGATCACTCAAGTAACGCCATTTGCCAACGGCAATATTACCCAACTGGATGTTCATGATCCGTACTCGCCGTAAACTCACTACATCATAGCCAAAGGCTTCACACATTCTTCTGATTTGCCTGTTTAACCCCTGTTTGAGAATAATGGAAAAACTTTTACCGCTCAATGTCCGTACTTTACAGGGCAGCGTTGTTGTATCCATAATGTGAACACCGCTACTCATCTTCGCTGCAAAATCGGGAGTTAATTTCTTATTGACTGTAACGATGTATTCTTTTTCATGCTGGTTGCCGGCACGAAGAATTTTATTAACGATATCGCCATTATTTGTAAGAAAGATTAAACCTTCTGAATCTTTGTCTAACCGTCCAATGGGGAAGATGCGTTTTGGATGATTGATGAAGCGGATAATATTGGTGCGATCCTTTTCATCTGTTGTTGAAGTAATATTCAGCGGTTTGTTGAAGGCAATAATGAATTGATCCTGCTTTGCAGTTGATTTTACTTTCAGCAGTTCATCATCAATATAAACCTTGTCTTTGGAAGATACTCTTGCGCCGGCTAATGCAATATTTCCGTTCACCACAACCCTTGCCTGGTCAATCAGTTTATCTGCTTCACGGCGTGAGCAGTAACCTGTTGCACTGATGTATTTATTAAGACTTATTTTTTCTTCAGGCATATGTAAATGTAAAACGGATTAGTTATCCAGCACAACTCTTTGTTCATCGGCTGTTTTCTTGAACGCCCTGTTTACAAGATAAACGCCCAGTAAGGTAACAAGCCCGCCAATGGTTAGTGTCAGCGTCAGTTTTTCTCCAAAAATAAAAGCACCCAACAACACTGCTACAACCGGGTTGATATAAGCATAAATACTTGCCTGTTCAGTTGGCAGGTTTTGCAATGCATAGAGGTAGCAGACAAATGCTATGATTGAACCAAAAACGACGAGGTATCCAAGCGATAACCAGCCTGCCATTGGTATTTCAGTAAAAGGCAGAAAGTTTTTATCGAAACTTGAAACAGTGAGCAGGGATACACCCGCAATCAGCATTTGAAATCCTAAACCAAAGTAGGGATTGAATTGGGCTGCATGTTTCTTGGTATAAAGTGAGCCGAATGCCCATGTCCATGTAGCAACTAAAGAAAGTATAATGCCAAATCGAAAATCAGGTTTGAAAAAATCCTGCAGATGATCATAAAAAATAACACATACACCTGCAAAGCCAAGCATTAAACCGAGTATAGCCATGGCAGGCATTTTATCTTTTGATGAAAACAAACTGATGATCACAATCCATAATGGAAAGATAGCTCCCATGATTGCGCCAAGACCGGAAGAAATATATTTTAAACCCCATGTACTGAGCCCATTGCTGAAAATAAAATTCAGCAGAGCTAATACAAGCAACGGAACAAGGTCTTTCATTTTTGGCCAGCTGCTTCCTTTGATTAAAAAGAAGATCATATAACAGGTGCCGCCAAGCAATTGCCGCATACCGGCCAGTTGTAAAGGAGGAATATGTTTTACTCCTTCTTTCGATGCCAGCCAGGTGGTACCCCATAAAATACAAACAACAGCTAAAGCAAAGATTGCCTTCGATCTTCTTCCTTTCTTGCGAATGGTCAAAGGATTAAAGACCGATAAACTTTTGATTGTATCAGCAGAAGATGAAAAGGTTTTATTGAAATCGATTTTAGCCATTAATGTTTAAAATGTCTAAGTCCGGTTATAACCATTGCCAGGTTATTTTGTTTGCAGTATTCAATTGAATCATTGTCACGGATGGAGCCTCCCGGTTGAATGAAAGCAGTAATACCTGCAGCATGTCCTAATTGAACACAATCATTAAACGGGAAGAATGCATCACTTGCCATTACTGCACCCGTTAAATCAAAGTTGAATTGTTTTGCTTTTTCGACAGACTGCCTGAGTGAATCAATACGGCTTGTTTGTCCGCAACCTTTTCCAACAAGCTGTTTATGTTTAATCAAGGCAATAGCATTGCTCTTTAAATGTTTGCAGATGATATTGGCAAATACCAGGTCTTCTTTTTCTGCGGCAGTTGTTTCCCTGCCGCCTGTTTCTTTCCAGTCGGTATAATTTCCTTCATCAGTTCCTTGTACCAATACGCCATTGAGTAATGATTTGTATTGCTCTTTGGTATTGGGTTGTTTTTTCAGCTGCAATAAGATCCGGTTCTTTTTTGATTTCAATATTGCCAAAGCATCAGCAGCAAAAGAAGGAGCAATCAATACTTCAAAGAAAATTTCATTGATTGCTTCAGCGGTTGCTTTATCAATTTCACCGTTGCAAACCAGCACACCGCCAAATGCACTTTCAGGATC
>Ga0066476_100174_pt1 | contig 18059 bp, 11 predicted proteins | sample LakWasM112_LOW13_2_FD_59558 | JGI IMG/M metagenome (GOLD analysis project Ga0066476, IMG submission 59558) | Freshwater sediment methanotrophic microbial communities from Lake Washington under simulated oxygen tension - Sediment Metagenome 112_LOW13 | ecosystem: Environmental > Aquatic >... | reverse complement strand
CCCGTAATCATAAATGCAGTAATGATGAGTAATTTCATTGACGTTTTATTTTAAATAGCGTGATACTAAGATCATTTTATTAACAAAGCAGCCAGCTTAATTTGTCAGCAATTAAACCCGTTGATCTCTTTAACATCAACAGATCCGTACTGTTTGCAATCAGGGCATCCGTTTCAGTTTTTCCCACTTCACTTTCCATTTCCCGTTTTTAGGAATACCCGGGTTTGTTGTTTTACACCCATCGTAACCTGCACACATCATTGCAACCGCAGACAGTAAGCCGCCGTTTCCCGGCAGATAAATCGTCAACCGTTTATCCTGGTAATTATGTCCGTTGTTTAAATAAGTATTTGTTTCTACAGGCATCAGTAAAGCATCAATGGCTTTTTCAGGCATACCCATTCGTGTTGCAGTCATAGCCGTCATTGGAAAATCCCAGCCCCATGTTTCATGCCACGACCAGTTCGTCCATATCCAATTAAAGGTATTCTGCATTAATGATACATCAACCTGCTTTGTTTGCGGCATCATTCCCAACGCACCCAATACAGAAGGATGGTCGGTTTTATATTCAGGATTTGTATAAGAATCCGTTCCGCTTTCAGTAAATAAATACTTATCGTTCTGAACAGGCAATGGAGAAAGTTTATTCAGTACATCATCCCATTTCTTATTACGTGGTAAATGTAAACGCTGCCGCCACTCCTGCGCTGTTGTTAAGGCCCAATGCCAGTACACCAGTTCATAAGCAGGGTTAATTGTTTGCTCTGCCTTAAAACGTTCCTGTGCCGGAATAAGCCCCGGCCCCAGTATATACCTTTGCTTTATAGAATCGTAACAAGGATAAGAAGCCATAAAATCGGCAGTTGCAAAAACAAGGCTTTTATATTTCTCCAGTGTTTTTACATCTTTGTGTTCACGGTAACACAGTTCTGAAAAATAAATAAAATGCGGTTGCTGCCAGATCAGAAAAGCACCAACGGAGGATGGACTTTCATTGCCTTCATTATCTGTCATTTTTTGCCAGCGTATTCCATCAAAGCCCTGGCGCTTTGCAATTTGCCGAGCTTTACCTGCTGCATGTTGATACCAGGATAAGCTTTTCTCCATCAGTTCATTTCTGCCCCACAAAGAAAAATGAATACCATGCCACCAATGCATTTCCATATGCGGACGTCCGTACCAGCTGTTATATGTTAAGCCTGTTTCCTGTGGTGGAAAATTACCGGCGCACTGTATTTTAGTTAAGTATTGTGACAATACAATCCTTCTTTCCAGTTCATGAGCCCGCTCATCCGTACTTCCCGAAAAGTCAACTGCTGCACCGCTTTCCCAGAAATATTTCCATTTATCAATACTGCTGTTTCTGATGCCGGAATAAGGAATTGAAGGAAGCAGCTGCTTTACTTTTGCCGCAAACTGAAAAGAAAATATGAATGATTCCGATAAAGACGGAGTAATTAAAAAGTAATGTTTCTCTTTCTGCAAAACCGTTGCCCCGGAACAGTTAACCGCCACGAAATATTTTGCTGAATCTAACTGATGTTCAAAAACAAAGCCTGTTGCCTTCTTTAAAAAAACCGACCTGTGTTTATTGCTATTCCTGTAATCATTCCCAAAATCGGCCCAGTTACCCGTAGGATAAGGAAACCTTATACGGATCTGAATCCTGCCTTCTTTCAATAAAGGTGAATTGACTTTAACCCCTACGGCATCCAGTTGCTGATGACCATATGTAATTACATCAACGGGAACGTTTTCTACCGTGAATTGCGAATGAAGTTCTCCCGTCCACATATTTAAGGTTTGATGGACATTCTGTATATCGTTGACGGTTGCAAGGCTTCCATCTTTCTTTAAAATTTCAAAGCCGATATTTCCCAGTTGCAGACGGTGAGGGTTTTGCCTCAGCCAGTCTACTGCATTCTTTCTTCTTGCAGGCTCTTTTATCTGAACGGAATAAGAAATAGTTCTTCCATTCAGGTAATAATTTTTCAACGACTCTTCAAATGTATAATTGGCAGTATCAATAAAACTATGCCAACCCCATTCGCTCTGTGTGCCTAAGGGAACTCCGTTCGCATAAGCATCGGGAAAAGATTGCAGCCCGGTTATGTCTGTCGTAAAAGCGAAAGAGCCGTTGCCGACAGAGAGGGAAGACAAAGAATCGAATTTCGTGTTGACGATTGTGTGCCGCTCAACCAATGCCTTTCTGTTAATAGCTGTTTGCGCATTGCTGAAAGAATGCAGGAAGAAGCTAACGGTAAAAACGATCAGTATTTTTTTCATTTTACAGGATTCCAGTTGCCAAAAATATTTTTTATTGTATAGTTTTTTACGTCATCATCACTCAACTGCCTCGACCAGGAAATTCTTCTTACCGGGTCGGCAGATGCCCCGTAATTTTTATACTCAGCATAGCGTGTTGTTTTGTAATTCTCCGTATTGTTCCAGTTACTCCAGCCTTCCTTTCTTATATGCTCACCTATAAAGCAATGAATATAAGTAACAGATGCATACGGACGCCATGGCCGTCCCAAGGATGCATTGTGAACAGAAGTATCTCCCGTTAAAATACATTCATTGAAAATATAACCGAACTTATTTTCTGCCGGCGTGGATGCAGCTGTTACATGAGAATCCTTTTTGCTGCGGATATGGCATTTCTCAAACCAAACAGTGGCCGATCCGAAAATAAAATCGGTTGTGCCTTCAATATAACAATGCTCATAATACTGCCTGCTTTTTTCATTGTTGGTGAACAGCACATCCTGGAAGCCAATGAAACGGCAATTGATGAACACTGCTTTATCGCCATCCGATTCCAATGCAACCGCCTGTCCTGCAGTAAAGCCAGCATCATTCTGAATGGTTACATCTTTTGCAGTAAAGTTGGCAGCGAGTATTTTAAAACTCCATGATGTTCTTGTATCAATTGATTTACCGTTCGGGCCAATCATTCCTGCATGATCATTGTACGTAAGCACTGTGTTCAGCTTATCCTCTCCAATCAACGTAATAAATTGTTTTGTTGAATCAACCAGTATCTTTTCTTTATAAATTCCTTTCTTAATTAAAATGGTGATTGGTTTTACATTGTTAACCGGCACTGCATTAATAGCTTCCTGCACCGTTGTAAAATCGCCATCGCCGCTTTGTGATACAATGATTGTTTTTGTTGTGTAGTGTTTAGAAGGAAATACCTTTTTTAAAAACCTGTCCATATACACAACCGTTGTATCAAACCATGGATGAAACAACAAAAAAGTATGTGGTGAACCTTCCAATGTATTTACTTCAGCATAAGTGTTATACTTTTTCAGCACTGCAATAAAATCTTCCCGTCCTGTATGCATGCGTTCAACACTGCTGTTGATGAATTGAAAAGGAGGCGTGTGCCTACCCACATGCTTTAACGGACTGGCTTCTTTCCACAATTCAATGTTCTCCGTTTTTTTATAGCCGAACCAATAGGTTCCTGCAGATGGACCTTTGGTTTCATCGGGTACAGCATCAGCAGGTAAATAGAAAGATAAAGTTCCGTCGAGATCAATCACAGCATTTACCTTACTGGAAATTTCTTTGTAACACCCGTTGCCTTCATACGCTTTCATTCCGTTGGTGGCGCCCATAAAAGCGGCAAGTTCTCCACCGGCAGAATGACCTGCGATCACAATTTTATTTGGATCAATATGATACTTCGCTGCGTTTTTTCTCACCCAGCGAATGGCTGATTTTACATCATATACTGCAGCAGGATACAATGCTTCAGTCGATAAACGGTATTCAGGTGTAAAACATACATAACCCAATAAAGCAAGTTTCTGCATTAATGGATGATGCATGGATTTATCGCCACTTCTCCAGCCGCCACCATGAATAAAGATGATGGCTGTTTTCAATACAGTTGTTTTTGCAACGGGCGAAAACACATCCATCTTTAACTGTCGCTTATTCATGCTACAGTAAACAAGATCCTTTTCTTCTTTTACTGAAGGATAAGAAAAGCCTTCAGCTATTTTCAGCTGCGGATAATTTTTAATGTGCTTCCTGTATTCGTTCTGAATGTTGTACGATGTATCTTTTATTCCTGTAAGACCGGCAGTGAACTGTGCTTTTACAGAAGAATAAAAAACGAGCAATGAGAATAAAATAAAACTCTTCTTCATTATTTAAACGTAACAGGAGTTACTAATTTCATTTCCTTTAACCAAAGTTCCAGCAGGTTCATCCACAAATCAGTTGAGCCGGGATTTTCATCCAGACGTATACCATGTCCGCCCTGCGGAAAAATATGAATGCTTGCATTTACTTTTTTACTGATCAGCGCTTCATAAAACATCAAACTGTTCTGCACTTTTACTGTACTGTCGTTTAATGCATGCACCATAAATGTTGGTGCTGTAAACGATGTTACCTGTAGCTCGTTTGAAAATAATTCCACATTGACAGCAGTTGTATCTGCACCCAGAAAATTCTTTTTACTTCCTGCATGTGCCAGTTTGCCCATTGTAATAACGGGAGAGAGCAACACCATAAAATCAGGACGGCAACTGTATTTATCCAATGTATCGTTTACAAGTGATTCATCTTTTACATGCGTGCTTAATGTGCTTGCCACATGTCCGCCGGCACTAATGCCCATTACACCAATTTTATCCGGCAGAATATTCCATGCTGCTGCTTTTGAACGGATGAGTTTCATGGCACGTTGTGCATCCTGAACAGGACCAATCTGTTTGTTAACCAGATCGGCCTGATGAGGCAACCGATGAATCAGCACAAACACATTTATTCCAAGACCGTTATACCATTTTGCGAAGTTGAATCCATTGTACAAATAGGAAAGACGTTCGTAACCACCACCCGGAACAATTAAAACAGATGTTCCGGTATTTTCTGCTTTGGGAACAAGAAAGGCATAAATGCCCGGAGTAGCCACACGCCAGATGCGTTCGTTAAACAAACTATCCGTTACTTTCTTTCCATTATAATTCGGTTTCTTTCCGTTTTGCCAAAGAGGAATAAACTCCTGTGATTTTGCAAGAAAAGAAAACTGAATACAGAGAAGCAGCAGTACAACTTTTTTAATCATCATTTATTTTTTAACCGGCCATTCAAACTGTTTTGCTTCAGTTTTAAACCATCCTGTTTCATTAGCAACCCATGCTCCGCAATTAGAGAAGATTGTTTCAAGTGTATATTCTTTTGCTTCCTTATCGCTTAACTGTTTGCTCCATTTTGCACGCTGTGCAGTTGCTGCACCTTCGCCTGTGCATTTATATTCGGCGTAAAAAACGGTTGTTTCATTTTGCGGGTTGCCCCAGTTGTTCCATCCTTCGGGAACAATTTCTTTTGGCAGCTCACAACGGATAAAGACTGTTTTTGCATGTGCACGCCACGGTCGCCCCAGTGTAATTTTTGTTGCAGCGGTATCAGCAAGTATTTTACAATCGAGAAATACATAACCAAACTTTTTGCCGGGAGTTGTGCTGGCTGCAGTTATAAACGAGTTTGTTTTTTCTTTGATGGTACAGTTTTGAAACACTGCAGTTGACGGACCAAAAATAAAATCGGTTGTTCCTTCAATATAACAATCCTGGAACAGTTGCCTTGATTGCTCACCTGCTGCAAAAATGGTATCCTGGTTGCCGAGGAAGCGGCAGTTTTTGAAAACAGCTTTATCTGCATCAACATACAATGCAACTGCTTGTCCCACCGGGCCAGCTGAATTGGCAAACGTAATATTCTCGGCCCTGAAACGGTTGCCGGAAATTTTTGCAGTTGCTGAAGTAAACGTTGTGAGCTTTCCCCTGCCTGAATAATCATTAAACGTAATGATGGTTTTCTCCACGCTTTCTCCAATGAAAATTACATCGGTGTTGGTGGCAGGCAATTCAATCTTTTCATTATATACACCGTTTTTAATGTACAAGGTGATTGGTGCCAGCGGATAAACACGCATGGCATCAATGGCATCCTGTATGTATTTAAAATCGCCGCTGCCATCTTTCGCAACAGTGAATACATATTTGTATTGCTGCGGATTGGATGTTTGTGCAGTCAAGAGTTGTGTACAAAAAAACAGCGCAGCTGCAAGAACTATTTTCTTCATCATTTTATTTTTTTACAACAGGTGAAACAACCCGTTCTGTTAATTCAATGTTTAATCCTTTTAATTCTTTCAGCACAAGTTGTGCAATCAACCGTGCACCCAGCTCACTGAAATGGGTATCATCTTTTTTACCATCGGGGTAATTGGGATGCTGACCTGCTTCCAAATAATTAAATAAATATTTCGATGTTTCTACGCCCATGCTTTGGTACAGTTCCTGGCTTTTTTTATCAAGATCAATCAGTAATACGTTTGCGGCTTTGGCTACATCACGTACAATCTGTGAATACACTTCATGTGTGCCTTCAATTTTTCCGTTTGCATCAAACTTTCTTCTTGCAACAGGCGTAATTAAAATGGGTGTTGCGTTTTTATCTCTTGTTTCTTTTACATACTGCGTTAAATTATTTCTAAACTCTGCTTCGGTTGTGTATGTTTTTTTCGTGGGCACTTCATCATTATGTCCAAACTGTATCAATACATAATCGCCTTCACCCGCCTGGTCAGTTATCTGCTTCCACAAACCTTCATTGCGGAACGAACTTGTGCTGCGGCCATTCTTTGCTTTATTCACCACAGTAACTGTTGAATCCCAGAAATAAACAAAGGGCATTCCCCAGCCTGTTTCAGGAAAAGCCTTTGTTTCTTTAATGCTTGCAGTAGAATCGCCTGCAATAAAGACCTTTATTTTCTTTTTCTGCGGCATCAGAAATGCCATTGCAGGAATGGCCAGTAATAAAATCAGTTTTCTTTTCATCTATTCAATTTTACGAAAGGGTTTAACTAACAAGTACGGATCCATGCATATCTATCTGTATCTGCATGAACCCTGTTTTTATTTTATCAGACTATTTATATACACTTCAATATTTGAGTAATGCTTATCCAGCCGATAACCTTGAGCATCTTCGCTGTAATTCGGGTTTAATCCGTTCTTTTGCTCCCACTCATCCGGCATACCATCTTTATCAGCATCCGGTTGCGCAGGTAAAGATATTAAGGAAGGCCACGCATTAACTGTTAATTCATAGGAAGTACCATGCGGATAGCCCCCCTGCACATCAATAAATCTACCAGTGCCGTTTTTTACGTCATTCACTATGCGTGCATCAAGTGTATCTCTTCTGAAACTTGCGCCGCCAGTGGCTAAAACGGCAGCATAAGCATCTTTTGCCTTTTGTACATTTAACGTCAGCACATCATGCGCTTTATTTATCACAGTGTTTTTCTTATCCTCTTCGGTGCCTCCGTTACCCATTACTATACCGCTGTAATTATTGTTGTTTATATCATTGGCCCCATCAACAAAATTTCCATCTACATACCATTTGCCGAATGGTATTGTTTCTGTACGGCCTGGATTTACAATACGGTAACGCACATTCTTACCTGTTGAAGGGCCGCTTTTAAAATAATTATTCCGGATATTGTAATTACCTCCTTCTCCTGCATAAATCGTATTGCCACCCCAATCATAAATAACGTTGTTGCAATAATCTACCAGTTCAGGAATACCCTGGCGGATGCCATTAAACCTGGGATTGCGGTTGTTACAATGTGCAAACAGATTATGATGTGCCGATAAATGCTGCCCGCCCCAAATGCCTCCGTATCCATGATGTTCATAATCTTTGTCTCCCGTTTCGAAATGATAAGAATAATTCAGGGGTTCAGAAATAAAATTCCACTGCAATGTTGTGCTGTCGCCGTTATAAACAGAAAAGACTTCGTCAGTACTCCAGCTCATGCTGCAGTGATCAATAATAATATTTTTTCTTTTCGATGCACCAAATGCATCATCGCCGCCATTACCATCAACCATCCCTCCTTTCTGGTATTTATCGCCCATACGGAAGCGCATATACCGGACTATGATATTATCCCCGCTTAATGATACGGAATTATCTGCCAGGCAAATACCATCACCCGGAGCCGTTTGTCCGGCAATAGTTACATCTCCTTTGATAAATAGTTTTGTATCGAGATGAATGGTTCCTGACACAGCAAATACAATTATGCGTTTCTCTTTTGCTTCTGCTGCTTCACGGAAACTTCCGGGGCCTCTGTCATTTAAATTTGAAACAATAAAAACGGTTCCGCCTCTGCCACCCGTTGTGTACTTACCAAATCCTTCAGCACCCGGAAAAGCGATGCCTTCATTTGTACTATTTTTTTCAACAGTTGCTTTCTGTGCGGTGCATCCGTTAAAAAAGAGAACGAGAAAACTAAAACTGAGGTATATTATTTTTTGAATCATGGCAGTAGAAAAACAGGCTGCACCCTTCGGGCAGCCTGTAATAAATATTGTATGAAAAAAAGAACGTATTATTTTTTAATATCCGGGGTTTTGCGGCCTCAGATTTCCGTTGGCGTCAATAGCCGCCTGCGGAATAGGATACAACTCACTCTTTCCTGTTACAAATCCATATCCGAGAAAATTAACATAGGTTGTTGTAATATTTGTATTGGCAAACCAATTGACCCTGTTTGTTGAAGACGACATTACTGCATTTCCGTTTGTAGGATCAGTAGGTGTTGCTGCAGGTGTTGGGTTATACAATGAATTAACCCATATCTGGCCTCCGGCTTTTGATACTACACCATTTTCTGCAAGCATATTTTGATAGAACCATAATTGCTTTGGCAGGTTTGCCGTCAACGTATAAGCAGGAGGAGCAGCCATGTAAGTTGGAGCAGCCATTGCCGTACCTGCAGCCATTTTAGAAAGATTTGCCTTTGACTCTGTTAAAGCAGTACCCAATAAATTCCACCTGATCAGATCCCATTTACGAATTGCTTCTCCTCCAAATTCAAGATGACGTTCACGAATAAGAAACTTGAAGAATCCATCTTTATCAGTTGGAGGCGTTGGTAAAAGCAAGGCATTGTTATTAAAGGCTCTCAATGCCACTTCACGCCATGCACTTAAGGCTGCAGTTGTTGGCCCGTTATTTAACTCATTATCAACTTCAGCAAACATTAATAACACGTCCGCAAAGCGGATTAAAGGCCAATTCAATTGAAAATTCTGAATTGCTGTATTTGATGCAGGAGTAAGAGTTACGGGATTTGAGCCGCTTGTTGCACCACTGCTCATATAATAACTCGGACTTGTAATCCAATCTCTCCTGAATTTACCATCATAGATACTGTTACTTGCATGACCACGTCCATACACATCTCTTACAACTTCGAAAGGCACAACTGTTACATCTCTCCTTACGTCATTTGAATCGAACTGGTAAAAATAGGTCGGAAGCATATTTCCCAAAGAGCCCCCCACACCATTAATTTTAGTTCCGCTTTGAGCACCAATTTTACTGTCGGAGTTTGTACCGTTTGCCATAGCAACCTGCATAATCAATTCTCCTTGCGGGTCAACGGCTTTATGTGCATCAACAATATCTTTCCAGAATCCCTTATAAGAAGGGTATAACGTGTGCTGGCTTCTGTTTTGCATTAAAGTATCACATTCTGCACGTACAATTTTATACATTTCTAAATAGTCAGCTCTGCGTTGCATACCGCCTGTCTGGCGCAGAGAATATCCGCCTGCAAACAAAGCGATCTTGGCCCTGAGTGCCATTGCTGTACCTTTTGTGAAACGTTCGTCCTGTGTAACAGCAGTTCTCCACGGCATCAATGTTTTTGCATAAGCAAGATCGTCAAGAAGATGAGCATAGATGGTATCCCTGTTTGTTCTTTTTTCGAAAAGATCAGTTACAAATTGCGATGGAACCCAATGCGCAGGAACATCACCCCAAATCCTGGTTAAATCGAAAAGATACTGAGCACGGATAACAAGTGATTCGCCCAAAAGCCTTTTAAGTTCAGTTTGTTCAGCAGCAGTTCCGCTTGCAAACTGGGGCATTTTAGGTATAAAGTATATACAATTATTCGCCCGTTCAATACCTGCGTAAAACTGATTAAACGTATTATTGATATCTGTGTTTCCGGCATTCAGTGTATAGTGTGCTTCTTCCCCACGTGCAACGCTCAGCGTTGAACCTCCGCCCATGATACAATCATCATCATAAGCATAGTAATAACTTACCCTTATTCCGTATCCAAAGTCTCCTGCCATTGCAAGATAAGCGCCGTTAACGGTTGCTTTTGCATTAGGAATGTTACTGAATGCAACACTTGGGTCGATTGTTGAAAGAGGTTCAGGTGAAAGATATTTTTTACAGGAAACTCCGAGCAGTATACTGCAGACAATGAGTATCAACCCAACCGTTTTATTGAATGATAATTTATAGTTCATAATTGATAGCTTTATAAGATTAGAATGATAAGTTAATACCTGCAATGAACGATCTTCCACGTGGATAAGCAGAATAATCTACTCCGGGAGTTAATGTTGTATTTCTCCTGGAATTCACATCAGGATCATATCCTGAATAACCTGTAATGGTTGCTACGTTATACAGTGTAGCATAAAGCCTGAAGTTTGAAATTTTTGCTTTCTTCAGAAAACTACCTGTAAAAGTATATCCCAGGGTTATATTATTAATCTTTATGTAAGACCCGTCTTCAACGGCAAAAGACATTGGCGCAAAGCCGTTGGTGCTTCTGCTTGGCGACCAGATGGTAGCTTTAGAGTTGACAGATGTAAGAGAATCGGGAGAAATACCGATTACAGTAGTTGAATTTACCTGTTTCTGAATCAGGTTACCACTGGCATCAATATACTTCCATCTGTCGTTCATTATGGAAAGCATATTTACATCTACGCCATAGGCGTTTCCAAACTCAAGCTTATTGGCATTGAAAATATCATTCCCGTAAGAGAAGTTCAGGAAAATACTGAGATCAAATCCCTTGTAACTGAATTGCTGGCTTATACCTCCCGTAAACTTGGGAAGGGCATGGCCGATTACAGTTCTGTCTCCATCTAAGGTTAAATTACCATCACCATTCACATCTTTGAATTTCATTTGGCCGGGTGCTACCAGATCATTTAATAAACCACCGGGATTGGGTAAACCGGTCTTTAAAATATATTGCCATGAAAGAGCAGGATAGCTTGCATTATATATGCGTGTGGTTGTAAAATCGTTTACGGAATAGTAGCCTTCATTAACAAGTCCGTACATGGTACCTATTTCATCCCCTACTTTTAAGATATAATCATCAGGATTGTTTGTGGTACTGAACCAGCCTGAATTGGCAGTAAACTGTGTTTGCTGTCCTAAGCTGAGGATCTTGTTTCTGTTAAACGAAATATTGAAATTGGTATTCCATTTAAAATTCTGCTTATTGATGATAGCAGCTGAGAGCTGAAGTTCAACCCCGCGGTTTCTTACTTTACCGAGGTTCTGGTATTGTGTAGTATAACCGGATGTAGGAGGAATTTTATTATCAATCAGAAGGTTCTTGGTAACATTTGAATACACATCAGCTGTAAGTGATATACGGTTTTTCAAAAATGTGATATCGAGTCCTAAGTTTTTTGAGTTCAGCGTTTCCCAGGTAATACCGGGATTTCCTAATCTTGTTGGTAATGTTAATGTATAATTCAATACATCATTTAAACCATAACCTGCATTGGAAGGCGGAGCATATCCTGTTGTATATCCATACGCTGCCAGCCTGTTATTCCCGGCTGCGCCATAACTTACCCTGAATTTCGCATTGTTGATAAATTCAATATTCTCCATGAATTTTTCCCTTGAAAAAATCCATGCAACTGAAGCAGATGGAAAATATCCCCATTTATGATTTGTTGGATCTGAAGGAGCAATCGGGCTGCTGTAATCAGGTCCGAACAAAGAAGAACCATCAGCCCTTAAATTCAATGTCAGGTAATACTTATCATTATATCTATATGACACCCTTGAGAAGAAAGACAAGAGGGTTGTATTAATCTGGCTTGAAGAGGGCTTGGGTTGTGCTAAACCTACCGGAGGAGTGGCAAGTCCCAGGTTGGCAAATGCAACATCAGGCTTTGTTCCGAGAGGAAAGTACAGAAGCTGCTGGTTTCTTGCTCCATTACTTGTTTGATATATTTCCTGCCCCACCAACACATCCAATCCATGTTTCGAGTCGTTTATCGAAGAGTTTGAATAAGTTAAAACATTTGAGTTATTCAGTGTTTGTGTTTTTACAAAATTCCAGTTAATTAACGGCAATCGGCTGTTTGACCTGGACGTTGCGGTTAAGGTGTCATCAAAGGCCCTGGATTCAACATCATTTACATTATATCCTAATGTTGATCTGAGTGAAATTCGTTTGGTAAAATTTATATTAAAATACCCGCCAAAATTATAAGCTGTAATAGCCCGTGACCTGTATTCTGCATTGGCAACTAAAATCGGATTCAGCTCATTTAAGCCGTTACCGGGATTTCTTGCATCAAGATCTGCATCATAATATTCTTCCGTTTGTCCCGGAAGAATTAGAGGCCGGTAACGTACAAATTGACGCAACCTGTTTGATCCTGCCCCGCCAACATCTGATGTACCGGCACCAAGAATTTTCTGATTATTATAACGTACGTTCAGGCCAACCTTTAATTTGTCATTTACTTTATGATCAAACTTAAAACTTGCCAGTTTTCTGTCATAATCTGAATTAAGCAATAAACCTTCCTGTTTATTTAATGTAACGCTTAAGTTATACTGAGTAGCATTTGTACCGCCGCTTACACTGATATTCTGGGTTGATTGATAAGCTTTCCGGCCAATCATTTTATCCTGCCAGTCAAACTCACCCGGATAATAATACTTATATGTGTTTGCGATAGTATCGTAATTACTCATTCGTTTGATATACTGGGCCGCAACACCTGTATCGGTAGCGTTTTCAGTATATTTTGCCCGTTCATAATTATAAAGAATAAAATTATACGGATCCATCATATCCATTTTACGGGAAATCTGGTTGTATCCCCAGAAAGCATTATAGGTAACGGTTGTTTTACCTCCGGTATTTCTTCCGCCTTTGGTGGTAATAATGATAACACCATTTGAACCCCGGGCGCCGTAAATGGCTGTGGCAGCAGCGTCTTTTAACACATCAATCGACTGTATATCCTGCGGCGATAAAACAGCCAGTGCATTTTCTACCTGCATTCCATCTACAATATACAAAGGAGCCCCGCTCTGTGTAATCGAACTTCTACCCCTGATATTAATATCTACATCTGCACCCGGTGCACCTTCAGAAACATTTACAAATACGCCTGCAAGCTTTCCTGCCAAAGCTTCTGCAGCAGAGTTAGCAGGAACATCTTTTAAATCTTTTGCCGTAATCGACGAAACGGAAGAAGTAAGTTCTTTTCTTTTAATTGTCTGATAACCTACAACTACAACCTCGTCCATGGCAGTAACTTCCTTCTCCATTTTAACTGTAACATCTTTTCCCGCTTCTGCAATAACGGTAACTGCCTTATAACTGGTAAATGTAAAAACAAGCGTTATGGTACCGGTTGAAGGAACATTGATTTTAAAATTTCCGTCGGCATCTGTTTGTGTTCCAGTTTTAGACCCCTTCAGTAATACTGTTACCCCCTTAAGTGGTGCATCTGTTTCATCTTTTACAGTGCCTTTTATCTGCCTTCCCTGGGCAAAAAGAGAAACACAGCTGACAACAAGCAAAAGCAGAGAGAAAAAATGTTTCATATTAATGTACTTTGGTTTTAAAATCTTTCCTTCAATCACGCTGAGCGGGTGAAATAAGATTTAAATAATAAGAGTAAAAATGAATCGTTGTGTGTTTTGGCAAAAGAGTTGAGTAATTGAATCGTTATTACAAGCAAATCCGTCCGGTTTACATAACAAGACTATGCACTATTTCATTACTACAAAAGAGTTTGAAACCATTTATTTACGCAATCGTTCCCGATAACGATGTCACAATAAACAAAGAATCGGGCAAGCAATTTTAAATAAAAAGCCCCTTAGTTGTGCTATCAAAAAGGCCCGTTCAGCTGTAAAAAACCTTCCTTAAAAGGGATATGGGGAACACAGCCGAAACAAGTATCTTTAACACTGAATATTAACTGCTCATGAAGTTTGAAGCCGTCACAATTAAAGACATTGCCAAGGCACTGGGCCTTTCAACATCAACTGTTTCACGTGCACTTCGTGACAGTTACGAGATTAGTACAGAAACCAAGCAGCTGGTACTGGAATGTGCAGAAAAACTGAATTACAAGCCCAACCCCATTGCCCTCAGCCTGAAAGAGAAAAGAAGCCGGTCAATCGGTGTTATTGTTTGTGAAATTGCCAATAACTTCTTTTCACAGATTATTAATGGCATTGAATCAATAGCCTATGACAGGGGCTATAATGTCATCGTATCACAAAGCAGGGAATCTTACGAACGGGAAGTGATTGACCTGCAATACCTGGCTTCCAGATCGGTTGATGGAGTGCTGATTTCCCTTTCAACAGAAACCAGTGACCTTTCGCACCTGATGGCATTGCATGACAGAGGTATGCCCATTGTTTTGTTCGATCGTGTACATGATGAAATTGACACACACAAAGTGATTGTTGACAATTATAAAGGTGCCTATGAAGCAACAGAACACCTGATCAAAAACGGGTTCACTAAAATTGCAGCTTTAGCAGGATCAGAATTTTTATCCATCACAGCTGAACGGCTTGCCGGCTACCAGGATGCTTTGGGTGCTCATAACCTTATACCCAACAAACAATACATACAGCATTGCTTTTACGGTGGCATGGTTTTTTCTGAAATTGAAGAAGCTGTTAATAAGCTGCTGACATTAAAACAAAAACCAGATGCCATTTTAAGCACAAGCGATAAACTTACTACAGGTTGTTTAAGTACGTTGAAACGCAGAGGACTTCACGTTCCCAAAGACATAGCCCTCGTTGGTTTTTCCAATTCAGATATCGCTGACCTGGTTGACCCCCCTCTGACAATTATCCGTCAACCTGCAGAAGAAATGGGAAGGGCTGCAACAGAATTATTATTGCAGCTGGTAGAAAGCAAACGTCCCGTAAAGGAATTTGAAAAAAGGGTATTGACACCTGAACTGCAAATAAGGGGGTCTTCATTAAAGTTATAAAGCTGCCGTTTTCCAGGCAGAGGATTCTTATTTTCTGATCGTCTCCAACCATCCCCGGTAACCGGCTAATGCAATCACATCTGATTGAGGGTGCATATATTTCTTATGCAGGTTTAATTGTCTCAAAGCATCAATACTTTCATACACATCGGTTTTTAATCCGGCCATGAAGGCAGCACCCAACGCCGAAACATCAGGCATACCAATACCTGCAACTTTTTTCTGCAGCAAATCAGCAATCAGTTGTATTATAAACTTATTGGAAGTGATCCCTCCATCTGCATTTAATTCTTTCAGCTGCAGGGCAGCATCCTTTTCCATAGCCGTAATAACATCTTTGATCTGGTAAGGAATTGATTCAAGTGCAGCTCTTACAATATGATTTTTTGTTGTACCGAAACTCATACCGGTAATGGAAGCTCTCCTGTCCATTTGCCAATGCGGCGAACCAAGTCCGCTGAAGGCAGGAACAAGATACACGCCTCCGTTATCAGTTACAGCAGTTGCCATTGCTTCCGTTTCCTTGCTGTCACTGAAAAGATTGAGTTCGTTCTTCAGCCATTCAATTGTTGCACCGCAAGAAACAATCACACCTTCCAATGCATAATCAACCCTGTCTTCTGTACTCCAGCAAATAGTCGTTACCATTCCATTAGTGGATTGTACAGGTTTGTTGCCGATATTCATTAAAATACTGCAGCCGGTTCCCAATGTTGCTTTTGCAGTTCCTGTTTCAAAACAACCTTCTCCAAATGCAGCAGCATGCGAATCGCCAATCATTCCTGTTACTGGTACTGCTGTTGAAAACATGCCGTTCAATGTTGTTTCTCCAAAGAAAGACGAAGATGGTTTTACCTGTGGTAGTTGAATGCCAGTTAAGCCAAATACTTTAATCAGCTCTTCATCCCACTGCAGTGAATGAAGATTAAAAAACATGGTACGTGATGCATTGGTATAATCTGTTGCATAGGATTGACCATTAGTGAATTTGTACAACAACCAGGCATCAACTGTTCCAAAAAATGCTTCCCCTTTTTCAAGAGCTGCTTTTACTGCATCATTATTCCTGGCTAACCAGATAAGTTTTGTTGCTGAGAAATAGGGATCAATCACCAACCCGGTTTTTAGCTGAATCGTTTCTACAAGTCCCTGTTGTTTTAATTCCTCGCAGATCTGCACAGAACGTTTACACTGCCATACAACAGCATTGTGCAAAGGCTTACCATTTTTATCCCACAGCACAAACGTTTCACGCTGGTTGGAAATACCAATACCTGCAATTTTACTTTTATCAAACCCTTTTTCAGCAAACTGCTGCAGGCATTTTTGCACTGAAGTAAGTACATTTTCATAAATCACTTCAGGTTCCTGTTCAACAAAACCATTATCGGTATAATGAGTAAACAAAGGTTCAGAACCTTTGGCAACAGCCTGCCCGTTTTTATCAAAAAGTAATGACTTAGTGGAGCTGGTTCCCTGATCGATTGCTAAAATATATTTCTCAGACATTGTTTTATTTTTTTCTCACAGATTTAATGATGAACATCAATTTATTTCTGTAATCATTTACTGAATTTCTTCAATAGAATTACTAAACGTACAAGTGTGCGACGCAACAGAAGCAATATTAAAATACAAATGCCGGTCGCACAAAAAAAATCACTCCTTCTTCTCTCCCATCTTATCAATAATAACAGCAAGCAAAATTACAGCACCTTTCACTACCTGCTGCCAGAAAGGCGAAACATTCAGCAGCACTAAACCATTGTTCAGCACACCAATGATCACTGCACCCATAACGGTTCCCCACACACTGCCTTTACCACCGCTTAAAGATGTGCCACCAATAACAACAGCTGCAATGGCATCCAGCTCATAACTGATACCGGCATTAGGTTGTGCAGAATCAAGTCGTGCAGTAACAATAATACCACCCAATGCAGCAAGTGCCCCTGCAATGGAATAAACAGTGATCTTAACTTTATTGATATTGATCCCGGATAGTTTTGCAGCCTGCTCATTTCCTCCAATTGCATAGATGTACCTTCCCATTTTTGTTTTTTGTGTAACAAACACTGCAATCAACACAACCATTGCTGCAATCCAGACCGGAACAGGAATGCCCAGCCATGAACCTGAACCAATAAACGCAAACGATTTACCAAGATTACTGATGGGATGACCTTTTGTATATAACATCGTGAAACCTCTAGCAATGGTTAACATAGCAAGGGTTGCCACAAAGGGAGGTACGTTAAATTTTGTAATAGTGAATCCGTTGAACCAACCAAGTAACCATCCTAAAACCAAGCCGCCGATAATTGCACCAAGCAAAGTAAAACCGATAAAAAGATTGCCTGCCGGAACTTCAATTCCGTTTTTGAGTAAGCCTGCAGTAACGGCACCGCACAAGGCAAGTACAGAACCAACCGACAGATCAATACCGGATGTAAGTACTACCAGCGTCATACCAGTGGCAATACAAATATTGACAGCAATCTGCCGCAGTACATTCAATCCATTATCAGCTGTAAAGAATTTATCCGTCAGTAAACTGAGTACTATGCAAAGAATTACCAGTGCAATCAGCGACTGAAATCTTTTTAATGAAGTTGACCCGACCGAAAGTTTTGCTGTCATTGTACTGTTTCTTTTTTATGAATGGCATGAGTTAATATTCCGGCTTCGGTAGCTTCTTCAATAGGAATAGAGGCTGTAATTTCTCCTTCACACATCACCAGTACACGATCAGACACAGCAAGTATTTCAGGCAACTCAGATGAAACCATGATGATGCTCATTCCTTCATTTGCCAATGTTTTCATGAGTTTGTAGATTTCTGCTTTTGCGTTGATATCAATTCCTCTTGTTGGTTCATCGAGTAATAATATCTGCGGATTGGTA
>Ga0066476_100170_pt1 | contig 18247 bp, 17 predicted proteins | sample LakWasM112_LOW13_2_FD_59558 | JGI IMG/M metagenome (GOLD analysis project Ga0066476, IMG submission 59558) | Freshwater sediment methanotrophic microbial communities from Lake Washington under simulated oxygen tension - Sediment Metagenome 112_LOW13 | ecosystem: Environmental > Aquatic >... | reverse complement strand
GCATGGATCAGTTGCGGTGTATATTGATAATCGGGATGAAGCATGATCACAATGTCGCCACCAAGCTCCAGCGCTTTTTTGTAACAGCTTTTCTGGTTGCCGCCATACCCTTTATTCTTTTCGTGACTTACAATATGTTTAATGCCCAGTTCTTTCGCTTTCTGCACAGTTTCATCCTTACTGGCATCATCAACCAATACTACTTCATCTACAATATCGAAAGGGATTTCATTGTAGGTGATCTCTAAGGTTTTTGCTGCGTTATAGGCAGGCAAAACCACGACTACTTTCTTGTTATTGAACATGCGATGAAGCGTTTTTGAGGGGGCAAAGATAATATTATGTACGATGTAAGAGATACGATTACGAAGTATCAGCCGCTTGAAGTTGTTCTGCTGTTTGAATGAGGAGGAGGATTACCGGCCCTGAAATGTGCGACACAACAGGAGCTGATATCAGCACTGGCGGCTGTTACATAAAGTTTTTCATTGTATTTGTCCCCCTTTAGGGGATAGGGGTGTACATTTGCAACCCGAAATAAAGTGGATTATGTTTCAAAATTTATCAGAACGTTTAGAGAGTGCGTTTAAAAATATTAAGGGCGAAGGCCGCATTACCGAACTCAACATTGCAGCAACGGTTAAAGATATTCGTCGTGCATTGGTTGATGCGGATGTGAATTATAAAATTGCCAAAGAGTTTACCGATACGGTGAAGGAAAAGGCCTTGGGGGCAAAAGTATTGCTGGCAGTGAATCCCGGTCAGCAAATGGTGAAAATTGTGCAGGATGAACTGGCCGAGCTGATGGGAGGTACGGAAAGTGAGTTGGAACTGAAAGGCGCACCGGCAATAATTCTCATTGCTGGCTTACAAGGTAGCGGTAAAACAACCTTCAGTGGTAAGCTGGCCAATTATCTCAAAACACAGAAAGGGAAATCACCTTTGCTGGTGGCAGCAGATATCTACCGCCCGGCGGCTATTGATCAGTTAACCGTTTTGGCCGGACAGATTGGCGTGGATATTTACAGCGAACGTGAAAACAAAGATGCCGTAGCCATTGTACAAAATGCCATCAAAGAAGCCAAAGCAAAAAACAAGAATGTAGTTATCATTGATACTGCCGGCCGTTTAGCGATTGATGAAGTGCTGATGAAGGAAGTTGCCGACATCAAAGCAGCCGTTAATCCGAACGAGATTCTGTTTGTGGTGGATAGTATGACAGGGCAGGACGCAGTGAATACGGCAAAATCCTTCAACGATAGACTGAATTTCACCGGTGTTGTATTAACCAAATTAGATGGTGATACAAGAGGTGGTGCGGCGCTTTCCATCAAATACACGGTTAACAAGCCTATTAAGTTTGTAAGCAGTGGCGAAAAAATGGAAACCCTCGATGTATTTTACCCTGAACGTATGGCCCAGCGTATTCTCGGCATGGGCGATATTACTTCACTGGTAGAAAAAGCACAGGCGCAGTTTGACGAAGAGGAAGCCAAAAAATTAGAGAAGAAAATCCGTAAAAATCAGTTCGATTTTGAAGATTTCAAGAAACAGCTCGAGCAGATCAAAAAAATGGGAAACCTGAAGGATTTGATGGGAATGATACCGGGAATGGGAAAGGCGATGAAGGATATTGATATCAGTGACGACTCTTTCAAAGGGGTGGAAGCAATGATTAATTCAATGACACCGCAGGAAAGAAGTAATCCCGACCTGATTGATCAAAGTCGCCGTAAACGCATCGCCAAAGGCTGTGGTAAGGATATTGCCGAAGTGAACGCCTTTATGAAACAGTTTGAGCAAATGAAGCAGATGATGGGGATGATGAATAAAATGCCCATGGGAGGCCGTATGATGCCTGGTTTTGGCCGCAGGTAAAATTTAATTTTTTAAGGGTTGGAAGTTTGGCGCTGAGCCATTATTTTTGCAGTCCTAATTTAAGATAACCTAATTATTCACGCATTTAAATTTTAATTTACGATGCCAGTTAAAATCCGACTGCAAAGACACGGGTCTAAGAAGAGACCCTTCTATTTCATCGTAGTGGCCGACGCAAGAGCCCCAAGAGATGGAAAATTTATTCAGAAAATTGGTACTTACAATCCTGTTACAGAGCCTGCTGTGATCCAGATCGATCGTCAGAAAGCACTGGAATGGTTAACGAAAGGAGCTCAGCCAACTGATACAGTTCGCAAAATCCTTTCTACCAAAGGTGTATTGTACCTGAAACATCTGTTACGTGGTGTAACTCTCGGTTTGTTCGATCAGGCTGCTGCTATGGAGAAATTCCAGGCATGGCATGTTGAGCACGAAGCTGCAGAAGCTAAGAAAAGAGATGAAGCACGCCGTAGCCGTTTTCAACAACGCAGTGGTGGTAACTACCAACGCCGCCCTTTCACCCCAAGGAAAACAGAAGGTGAAGCGCCAGCTCAAGGAGAATAATTAAACATTACTCTTGATAAAAGATCCCTCGATTATTCGGGGGATTTTTTTTGGTCATCATCACGTGTTTCCCTCCCGGTAGAGAGGGGATGATGCGCCCTCACATTCACAAGCAAGTTGTACTCCCGTTTCAGCATAAATTCTTAGGTCATCAAATGTCAGACAACTTGAATTCCTTTTTATCATTGAATTCGTAATGACTGTGTAATGGCAACTCACCTTTGGGGGATTTAGGGGTATTGATCTTTATATTTGCACAATGGAACAATACTTCAGCATCGGACAAATTGTAGGCACATTCGGATTAAACGGGGAAGTGGTGCTAAAACACAACCTGGGTAAAAAGACTTCGCTTAAAGGCCTGGAAGTGTTGTTCATTGAAGAAGGGAAAGACAAATTTCTACCATACTTCATCAAAGCAACCAAGATCAAGAACGATGAAGAAGTTTATTTAACCATTGACGGTATTACCACAAAGGAAGCGGCGAAAACAGTTTCACCGAAGAAAGTATGGCTGCGTGAAGAAGATTTTCACAAACACGCAGGGAAAGCAGCACCTATTTCATTGATAGGATATTTAATGATTGATGGTAAAAGAGAATTAGGTAATGTGCTGGAAGTAATTGAACAGCCTTTGCAGATTTTATGCAGACTTGAAATAGAAGGCAAAGAAGTATTGATACCACTGCATGAAGAAACGATCCGAACGATCAATCATAAAAAGAAACAGGTTGTAGTGGAACTGCCGGAAGGATTGCTGGAAGTTTATTTGGGTTAAATGCCGGGTATCTTGAAAAGCAGCGGATACATTTTTCTATATTCTTTTTTATCAATCTAAAGCCTTGCATTTATGCAGTATCGGAGTTTTCTTTTTTATGTTCTCTTCTTATTTTCTTCAACTGCATTAGTTGCACAAACAAAGCCGAAGTCAAAACCTCCTGCTGACAAAATATTCCCGCTGGGTGTTATCAAACAATTGTATTCAAATGAACTGAAGGAAACAAGAACACTAAATATTTACTTGCCCGAAGGTTTTCATGCTGATTCTTCTTACCCGGTAATTTATTTACTTGACGGCTCGGCAGATGAAGATTTTATACATGTTGCAGGGCTGGTACAGTTTGCAACATTTTCCTGGGTGAATATTTTGCCTAAGTCGATCGTTGTTGGGATTGTCAATGTTGACAGAAGAAGGGATTTTACATTTCCTACAACGATCAGCAAAGACAAAGAAGATTTCCCAACAACCGGTTCCTCTGCGAAATTTATCAGCTTTCTTGAAAAAGAATTGCAGCCGTTTATTGAGAAGAAGTACAAAACAACCGGTTCAAAAATGCTGGTTGGACAATCGTTGGGTGGATTGCTGGCAACAGAAATTCTTTTTAAAAAGCCGCAGTTATTTACAAGCTATGTAATTGTGAGTCCAAGCTTATGGTGGGATAATGAATCGTTGCTGAAGTTGAAGCCAGCATTGCTCAATGAGAATTATGCACAACAGACAAAGATTTATATAGGGGTTGGAGAAGAAGGTAAGATAATGGAAGGGGATGCAAAACATTTATTTGAACTGATTAATCATGCAGGCAGAAAAAACCTCACTGTAAAATTTGACTTTATAACAGGAAAGAGCCATGCCAATATTTTTCATCAGGCTGTTTCAAATGCGTTTGAGGTTTTGGGAAAGAAGGAATGATGAATTCGAAAGTTAATAGTGCGCCCAAATCACTCGTAAATTTGTTCCTAATAAATTCTCCAGCTCCATTATTTGCTTTTCTGATATTTTACTTTCAGGATCGTAAATGTTAATTACGAATTTTGCAAAACCTGCAGGCCATTGATAAATTAAATCATTAAGAGATCTCTCTTTATTACAACAAGGTGTAATAATAACTAGGTTTGTAAATTGATTTTGAAAGGCTAAGTCCATCATGTTTTGCCAAACTTCTATTTCAATATGTTGTTTGCAAAGTGGACATGAGACACTTTCAAAGTTTTGCCCTTGATCAATAAAATCAACTGAATCAGTTGTAATTATTTCTATTTGTTCAGGATTGAACAACTCAAATAGAATTGCTTTGATTTTTTCCTGAGTTAAGATGTCAGTTTTAAAATAAGGGGATGTTGAAATTATTTTCAATATTGTTGTAGACATCTTTGCTAATGTTTAATAGCATGATTGATTAAAAATAAGACAAAAATCAATATTTGGGAGACTATTTTGTCTTCTTCAACACCGCCTTCGCATATTTGTAATACTTACTCTCTTTCTTCACCGCAGCTGCATATTCTTTTGCTTTATCGTTTTGCTGTAAGTTATAAGCTGATAATGCAGCAAAGAAATTCGCATCTTCTTTATACACCGATTCGCCTTTTGCCAAGTCTTCAAATAAAGGCAATGCTTCAGTAAAATTCTTTGTCTTTATGAGGCTGATCCCTAAATGATAATTGATCGTGGCATCATCAGGGCTTTCTGTCTTTAATTGCTGAAATGCAGTAACAGCTTCCGCATATTTTTGATCATTGAAGAGTTGTGCAGCTTTTGCCAGTTGGGTTTCATTGCCACGGTTAATGGCACCACTCATATCATCAACAGGATATCCGTCAACAGAAACTCCGGGCAGGAATAAAAAGAAAATTAAAATAACGGAAGCTGCCAATGCAATAGCTGCAAATACACGGTTCATGGAAATTACCTTTCCGCCTTTCTGCTGTTCTAGTTTATGAAAATGTGTTTGTGTAAGCGGGGTCAGGATTTTTTTCAGTTCAGGCAGGGTTTGTTCTGCCTGTAAATGTTTATCAATGGTTGTTTGTAAAAAACGTAACTCCTCCACCTGCTTCTGCAATTGTATGTCTGTTGTAAGCTGTTGTTCAAACTCCTGCTTTTGAACAGCCTTCATCTCCCCGTTGAGATAAGCTTCAATATCTTCCAATGTATAGTTCATGGTACAAGAGATTTAAATTGTGGATTGTTTCGTACCAGCTCGGCCAGTTCACCCATACAGTTCGATTTCCTCTTTCTGAAATAAGCATAGGTCATGCCCATTTCTTCGGCTGTTTCTTCCTGTGGCTTCTTCAGCAGACTCTTCAGAATAATTTCTTTACAATTACCCATCTGCTCAAGCATACTCATCACCAGCTCTTCACGTCCCAGCTGGTTGGCATGCTCTTCTGCTGAAGCATTGGCGTCGCCCGGTATATGAGTATATGCATCTTCTTCTCCATTTGTTACCACCTGCAACGAAGTTTTTTTCGTTTTATTAAAAAACTTCCTTTTGCATACTAATAAAAGAAAAGCTTCAAACGGGCAGGAGAGTACAAACTGTTTATCAGTTGACAGCTTGTAAATATCAATCAATGCTTCCTGGAACACATCCCCTGCATCATCTTCACTGCAGCCACGGGATAAGAGATAGGCTTTCATGCCCGGCGCAAAACGCTGATAAATTTCACTGATGAGCCGTTGGTCATGGGTAATCAATGCGTCAATATATTTCTGATCGGCGTGCAAATGGTTTAGTTTGGTTTAAAAATAAGGAAATTTAATCGTCGTGCAGGGTGCAGGTTGATAAGAGCAATGCACAATGGTAAAAAAAATCTATTTTTAAAGGGTAACAATTGATTGCTTGCACTGATCTTCCTTGTATATAGCATGAAAAAAATACTTTCTTATATCTTTCTATTGTCTTGGTGCAACCAGGTATTTGCACAGCAGGGTACTTCTGTGAATGTGACACAAAAGGAAAATAAGGTCTCGTTCAAAGCCAATCTTCCTGTTCTTACGCAGATCCCCGGCGCTCCAAAACCATTCTATACTTATCTATGGGATTTTGGCGACGGGCATTTCAGCACGAGTGAAAACCCCGAACATATTTATGATAAGGTGGGTGATTACGAAGCCATTCTCTACGCAGTAAATAATTATGACGATGGTAAGAAGCCCGGCCGCAAACCAACCAAAGTAGGAGTGAAGCAGGTGAATAAAGCCTACCTCGCTTCTGGTTCTCCGGCCGAACAGAATTTTTTTAAGGCTAACGGAAGTTTCGAACTGAAGTATAACTGCATGGCAAAGCCGGGTGATACAATGGTTTTAATGGCAGGCTGGAAAAATGATGTGGCAGTAAACGGTAAAATCTATCTCTTCATCAATGAAAAACAATTTGGAGAAAATTCATTTGATACGGCAGGCTTTCGGTTGTACAATGAGGCAACTCTTTCAAATGATAAAAATGCAATTGCTTCTATTCGTCCGTTCGAAAACATGCTACTTACGAGCAGTGGCAGTCCCGCTTCGCATATAAAAGAAGAAAAGAAATTCAATGCTGTTGAGAGTAAAGCTTTTTTAGCCAATACTATGAAGGGCTACAAAAATGTAGTTGCAGTTGATATAAAGAATTTGTCAGAGCAATCGCAATTCATGTTTGCCAATTTATACGTTACACCAGGCATGATCAAGGATACGAATGCAACGATTGTTATTACAGGTTTGTTTGTACCCGACAGTGGTAAAGTGTATATGCACCAGCTTAATATTCCCATTGTCACTTCGCATGATCCCAACAAAATGAATTTGAAGCAGGGAAGATTGAGTTACCGCACTTTGAAGAAAAGCAAATCGCTTACTTATAAAATACGATTTCAGAATAACGGGAAAGGCCCGGCAAGAAAAATTCTGTTAGATATTACACTGCCTTCTGCAATGGATCCCAAAACAATCAGTATAAAAGATATGTCGCCTTACTGTTTGCCCTGCGACAGTGTTGCAGGCAGAACAGGTTGCTGGGAATTGATTACAACCAATGACAGTTCTGCTTTTGTGTTCAATGGAATTTATTTGCCCGGCACCAACCAACAGGGAGTGGAAGATAAAGACAGCACCAAAGGCTTTGTTGAGTTTGATGTAAAAACAAAAAAGAAATTAAAGAACCTTCCCTTTAAAGGACGCACTGCCATTTACTTTGATAAAAACGAACCGGTGATTACCAACTTTGCAACAGGTAAATTCAAGCGGCAATTTTCTCCAATAGTAATGTCTGGTTACGAAATGAGTATAGGAACGAATAAATTAAATGATGGTCTTACAATTGGTGGCGGTATTGCCAGGCTGGCACCACATAAACCTTATTTCCAGTTTGAAGTATTTTTTAAATCGGTGAACAGCTCATCCAGTTCTTCAACAATAACACCCGGGCTTGTAAGCATTGCAGGGAAAGATTACGATTACCGGTCTTATTCACAGGTAGTAAACAATACAATTGTGAGAGCAGGTATTGTACCGATTCATTTACGCCATAACCTCAACGATCTTTTTTCGGTTGGGGTTGGTTTACGGATTGATGCAGATCTTGCCGGCAACAAGGAAATAAAACGGGATTATATTCTCTCCAATTATAACGGACAGCAGGGTTATCCATATTCTGCTGCTAAGAAAACAAAAACCACTTCTTTCTCCAATGCAGAATTTCTTCCTTTTGCAGATGTACAGTTTGGTAAGGTTCGTCTTGGTCCGCAAATAGGCACAAGGTTTTACTATGGAGGAAATGACAGGACTTATCTCTATTTTTATGCATCCTGGCGCTTATAAGTAAATCATATCGTTTTCTCCGTTTATGCATGCTCCTGCTGAGCAGTGCGGTTTTGTTTGCACTGTTTTTTTCAGGCGATGATCTGCCAGCACAAAAAGAAACCTGGCGGAATAAATATTTGCAAAAAGATTCACTTGGTCTTTACCTGGAGAAATTATATGAATTAACAGACGATCATGCATTTTATTTTTCGAACAAAGCAGACTCTTTACTGAAAACACTATGGCGGCAACCGGTTAATGAAAGGGAACAAACAGCCTACCTCGATTTTATTCTCAACATTGCTTATCATTTATTACAGCAGGGACAGATCCCTGCTTCCATCCGTTGGTATGAAGCAGGGTTGAATTATCAGCAGCAGAACAAACTCAGTTCATATGAAACGGAAGAGTTTATTTTAAAACCGCTCGGCAACAATTATGTCCGCCTCGGTGATTATGATAAAGCGGTTGCTATTCAGCAGCTGGCTATTGAGCATGCTGAAAAGCAGAACAAACAGGAAATCCTTTCTTCATTGTACAGTAACCTTGCCATTACGTATTTCTGGTTAAAGAAATATGATGCAGTGCAACTCAACTGTAACAAAGGGTTGCAGTACATTTCTTTCAGTACAGTCAGTACAGGGTTATTATACAATGTAAAGGCCGATGCATTTTATGAAGCTGGAAGAAAAGACAGTGCATCAGCTTATAATCAGAAAGCCTTACAGTTTTTCCGTTCGCCTGAAGCTGTTGAAGCCGATGCAGGCTGGATTGTTTCAACCCTGAGGCTATCATCAAAACTGTTTACAGATAATAAGCAATTCGGACAGGCGGTTAGTAAACTGCAGAACGCAGAGAAGATTTTACAGCAATACTATCCTGAAACAAGACAACGGGATAAAGCCAGGTTGCTGATTGAAAAAGGAAATTTGTTTTTACAGTTAAAAAATACAGACAGCAGCCTTGCAAATTTTAAAACGGGTTTGCAGTATTTTCAATTCAGCAGCAGCACATTTTATCCTGATAATACTGTTACGGCATTATATTTCGGTTTGGCAAAATCATTGAAGTTGCAGAATACAGACAGCAGCCTGTATTATTATCAGCTGGCAATGGAGAATGATTACTACACGAATCAATTAGTTAGTACATCGGTAAACAGTTTGCAGAACAATGCTGTGATTGATGAGCGTATGAATCATGAAGCAATTCATGCATTTTATCAGCAATACAAAGTAACAGGTAGAGAAGAGTACCTGCAAAAACAGTTATGGCTGATGGAGCTTTCCAAAGGAAGAAAATTGCTGAATGAAGTGAATCGTACAAAACAGTGGGCTGCAGATTCATCCATGCAGCAAACGGAGCAGCTTTTCAGGGAGCTTCGTTATGATTACCTGTTGTTGGCTGAAACGACTGATCAGGTACGTAAGGTGCAGATTGAACAGCGCATCCGTCAGCAGGAGTTAGCACTTGGTCTGGAAGAAAACCGCTTTGCTCAGTTATTGAAAGAACCTTCATTTGAATTATTTAAACAAAAGCTGAATGAAGTAACTGCTTCAGCATCTCTGCTGAGCTATTATGTGGCCGTTGACTCCTTGTATTGTATAATGGCAGTTAATAAAACTGTACAGATCAGTGTTTTGAATACAGACGTTTTAAAAGCTAAGCTTACACAATTAACCGGGATTTATTTAAAGGATGGATCGAGAGCATTCGATAATAACCCGAAGAACTATTTTCAGCTGTCGCATGAATTGTATCGATTGGTACAGCCATTTACTTTACCGGTACGGCAAATGATTGTTTCACCGGATGGTTTACTGCATCAGCTTCCTTTTGAAGCATTGAGTACTGATGGTAAGGAAGCATTTCTTGGCGGAGAAAGGCAAATCAGCTATCTCTATTCTTTTCTGCAGTATGTAAATGAAGAGAAGGCAACTAATACGGCATTACCTGTTACAGTGTATTCATTCAGGAAACAGCATCTTGGTTTTGCTGCACTGCCCAATTCAGCAACAGAAGAAAAGTATCTGAACGGTCATTTTTCGTCAACCACTTCAGATGCAGTACAAACAACAGAAGAAATGTTTGTACAATCGATGCAGTCGAAATCTGTATTGCATATTGCCGCACATGCAGTAGCAGGGGATAGTTCTAATCAGCCTTTTCTTGTTTTAAAAAATAAATTCTACCTGGGCCAGCTGCAATACAGTATTGCTGCTTCGCCACTGGTTGTATTAACTGCCTGCGAAACAGCGGCCGGGCAATTACAAACCGGTGAAGGTGTTGTCAGTCTTGGCCGTGCTTTTATCAGCAAAGGAGTAAAGGGCGTTGTTGCCAGCCGCTGGAAAGTTGATGATGCAGTGGCCCCCGTTTTTGTAAAAGCTTTTTATGAGGAACTGAATAAAACACATTCACCTGCTGCTGCTTTGCTGCAGGCAAGAAAAAAGTATCTGCAAACAGCAACGAATCTTTCACAGAAAAACCCATTACTCTGGGCAGGGTTCAGTTATATGGGTGTTGAACAGCAGATTGAATTGAAGAAAGCCGGTTCATTCAATTGGTATTGGTTGCTTTTGTTGCTGATTGTGCCTATTGTGTTTTTTATAAAACGCAGATCATCAGTTCGCCGGTAAATTTCTCAAAAAGAAATCTCTCACATTACCACCCATGATCATTTCAATTTCAGTTCTGCTGAAGCCTTCTTTCAGCAATGCTTTAACAATCAGCGGCAAACCGGTAACATCAAAGTGAGCACCGATGGCACCATCAAAATCTGAACCCAACGCTACTTTATCTACACCAATCTTATCGGCCACATAACGGATGCTTTTTGCAGTTGCCGTTGCATCAGTGCCGCAAACAGCTGTTTCCCAGAAGCCAATTCCAACCAAACCATTTCGTTTTCCAATTTCCATTAGATGGGCATCCGTTAAGTTTCTTGTGTTTTTACAAACTCCCTGCACACCTGTATGTGAAACAAGAACAGGACTGTTTGTAAATGCCAGCACATCATCAATTGTTTTGGGCGATGCATGTGCAAGATCAATAACAATATGCAGGCTGTCCATTTTGTGCACCAATTGTTTGCCGGCTTCAGTAAGCCCGCCTTTTTTCATACCGTGTGCAGATCCGGCCCATTCATTATCGAAGAAATGTGCAAGACCGATATAGCGAACTCCGGCATCATACAGTTTATAAAGATTATTGATATTGTTACTTAAGCAGTGTGCGCCTTCAATGCCCAGCATGCCTGAGCTGATGTTGCGGTTTGTTTTTCTGTCGGTGATGAATTGCTGCAAAGTTGCCTGACTGGTTATAACACGGAACTGCCCGTTCGACTGATCAGCATATTCATGCAGATTTTTGCATTGATTGAGTGCACGGTTGGTTAAGTTGAACCAGGTATTAACCGGACGCAGTTGTGCAAAGCTCAGCAAACTGATATTATCTGTTTTATCATCATTGTGTTCAATATTCATTCCTTTGGGTGTTTTACTTACAATGGTAAACACCTGCATGGCCATATTTGCTTTCAGCATACGGGGAAGATCCACATGTCCGAAGCTGTGTTCTTTCAGCAGGTTCCTGTCCCACAGTAATTCATCACAATGCAGATCTGCAATAAAGGGAATGGAATCGTACCAGCTTTCTTTTTCAGGGTTGACTACTTTCAGGGTCACTGTATTTTTTGATTTGTCAATATAACCCGGCACAAACCCGAAAAAGATAACAGAAGCAATGACAATAATAACCAGGATGATCTTGAGTAATTTTTTAAACATAGCTGCAAGTGAATTGGGAGTGAAAATAAGATAAAAGCAGGAGTAAGATTTAAAGCTTCTTTGGAATAACTCCGATCATATATAATGCTTATGTTGTCAGAAAAGACCTCATCTGTAACTCTCTCATTTCCAGCAAAATTGAAAGAATTCTGAAGATTCTTCCTCCAACCGGGTAACAAATCTTCCTTATTACTGATATACCTGTACAAACGAAAATTTTAAACAAACTAAAACAAGAATTATGAAACAGTTATCAGCAACAACATACATGCTTTCAATAGCCATTGCTTTGCTTTTTACAGCATGTACAAAGGAAAAGAATGTATCACCCGTAGCAAACACAATTACACTGGGCACTCCTGCAAGCAATGCCATTATTGCATTGGATGAAGCAAAACAAGCAGTCAATTTTAAATGGAGTGTGGGGCCAACCAGCCCCATGGTAACTTACCGCTTACGTGTATGGCAGTTAATGCAGGGACAAAATGGTGCTGCTGCCATGAGAGATAATACACCCATTATTGACCGCAATACAGATATCAACAGCATTATTGTACAGGGAATGGTAACCGGCCCCTGCAAACCTCCTTACCTCTGCGACTTTGTCTGGAACGTAACAATCGTTGAAAGAGATTCAAACGGAACCATTAAAGAAACCGTTGTAAGCAATACAGGAAGTTTCAGCGTGAATTAATAGTAACCTGTCTATAACATCAAAGCCTTTCCAACGGAAAGGCTTTTTTATTGCTAAAGATTTATCTGAAAGGTTTCTTTATCTGTTTGGTAAAGCTCAGATGTTTGTTTGTATCAATAGCCATACTACCCTGTAAGCACTTTAAAGCCAGTTCAAATACCCTGATTTCCATCGTATTTAAAAGAATTTGAAAATTTCTTTCAAAACAGGGTAACAAATTTTCCCTGCTGCTGATATACCTGTAAACAAGCAAATACTAAACAACTTAAACTTAAATTTTATGAAACAGTTATTTTCAAAATCAGCCATCTTATCGTTAGCCATCGTTACTTCACTGGTAGCCTGCAAGAAAAACAACCAGGATATCAATCCAACTTCAAACGATGTTGAAAAAGTAAAGTCCTTCTTCAATGCCAACGCTCCAAAGTATGAAAGCTTTGTAATTGATGCTTCTACTGGTGGTGTATTAACAACAAGTAAGGGAACAAAAATTAACTTCCCTGCAGGCATCTTTAAAAAAGCAAACGGACAAATTGTAACCGGTAACGTAACCGTAGAGGTAAAGGATGTATTGCAGGTAAGTGATATGCTGCTTAGTAATCGTCCTACACAGGCAAATGCTGAAATGCTGATTTCCTTTGGCGAAATGACCGTGAAAGCTTCTCAGAATGGTGAAGCACTGCAGGTAAAAAATGATTCTGCAAGAGTACAGGTTCCCTTAGCCCCTGCTAAACCTGCAAACGGCCAGGTAATGCGTGAAGTTCCTATGTGGGCCGGCGACTCAGCAGTTAGCTACAGTATCCAGGGTTATGATCATGAGAACACATCTGTTACTTTAACTCAAACCGGGTATGTTCCAAGAGGAATCAACTGGAACCAGAATGGAAATTTTGCCACCAACAATTTAAACGGTACTTCAAGTTTTGCACTGGATAGTTTGGGAACATGGAGAAACTGTGATGCCTTAATGGGTGATCCACGTCCAAAGACAACTGTACTTGGTTATTTCACCAATCAGTGGAATCCAACAACAAGTACTTCCTATATGGGTGCTGAGCCTTCTATGTTATTCTTTAAAGTAAAACAGCAGAACTCATTGGTAAAACTGTATAATAAAATCATCAGTGCACCGGTTGGTAAAGAAGGTTTACTTAGTTACCAGAACAGCTTCCCGATTGGTATGGAAGGTACATTCCTTGCCATCACCACCAAAGACGGAAAGTTTTATGCAGAAATGAAAGACGTAACCATTGGTGCTCCTGCAAGCGGTAAAACATATTTTCCTGTATCATTCAATTTAGCTGAAGTAACTGAAGCGGGTTTACTTTCCCTGATACAGCAACTGAATACAAAATAATGCCCGTTGTTAATCCGTAAAACATCTGTACCTCTCAATAAGCGCCCTGACAAAATTGTCGGGGCGTTTTCGTTTGGATTCCACTTTTTTCTGAAGGCTATCGGGATGGGGGAACGAGGGTGAGGCTTTACTTAAAATCACTCTTAATAAAATCGGCCAGCAATTTCATTCTGTAATACAAATTGCTGATCATAAGTGGTACATTGAAAATCATTACAATTTCCGTGTTGCTGAAATCTTTTTTCATTTAACCGGGAAATGTAATTGAAGAAAACCCGTTAAAAATTGCGGCGAATATTAAATATACTAACAGGATTCCAAGGGCAATCCCTATAATAACTGATAAAATTACAAGAATTGCCATCAAGATATCATTTCTCGATTTATGCTTTGGATTTTTATGAAGCTGATTTCTAAGAAACGAAATTGTTTTCCCTGTCAGTATCGGTCTTTTTTTATACGCTTTGATAAAATGGTTGAAGTAATTGAGGCTTCCCTTTTTTTTCATTTGAACTGAAGCTCTCGTCGGTTTTTCCAGTTTAACAGGATTGTTTGCTGTAACAAAATATGAAATGAAGAGCAGGCAAAGTAAAAACAGGGGTTTTTTCATTTAATGTGCAGTTTGTAGGTTATGCTCTAACTAAAGTACTTTCAAATTGTCATGTTTTTTGTTAAAACTTTCATTTTGTCTTAAATAATGGGTAATGCAGCTTTTTTACTTAAAATCACTCTTAATAAAATCTGCCAGCAGTTTCATCCTGTAATACAAATTGCTGATCATAAGTGGTACATTATTCTTCAGTTTTTCAACTGAACCCTTGTTCATCTTTTTCAGGAGTTTCAGCTCTACAATTTTCTCATCAATTTTGTCAATAAGTTTCTCTGCTGTCCAGCCGATGTATTTTTTATTGCGGTCATCAAACACATGATAAGGTTCTATGCCGCCGGCTTTTAATTTTTTGAAAGCGAAATTGTTTTTCACTCCATCCTGGATGGCATCATTGCTCAACAGATCAATCACTGTATCGGGAGATACTTCATTCATGTAAGCATTTTTGAAAATATTGAGGTTGTTCCGCAGCTCCATCAATACCTGTTTTTTCAGCACATCATTTGTTTTCGATTGCTTGTGCAGGAAAGAGATGAGATTATCCAATGGTGCTATGCCGCTTTTGAGCCAGTCGAGATTCATATGGTAAATTGTATTTCAAGATAACAAATTCCCGGTAGTTCTCTTTTCCCTCTTTTGGCTCTTAGTTATAACTTTGTTCTCCTGTCGCAGCAACGCATCATAGCGCATTTTGACCTTGATACATTTTTTGTATCGGTAGAACGTTTGAACGATCCTTCACTTGTTGGCAAGCCTGTTATTGTAGGCGGAACAAAAGAAAGGGGCGTTGTGAGTACCTGCAGTTACGAAACAAGAGTGTTTGGAGTACATAGCGGTATGCCCATGAAGCAGGCAATGAAACTTTGTCCTGATGCAATCGTAACGCATGGGGCCAGGGCCGATTACAGCCGTTATTCAAGATGGGTAACAGATATTGTGGCAGCCAAAGCGCCGCTGTTTGAAAAAGCATCCATTGATGAGTTTTATATTGACCTGACCGGCATGGATCGCTTCTTTGATCCACTCCAATGGACAATTGATCTGCGGAAAGAGATCATTGATCAAACCCAACTGCCGATTTCTTTTGCTATGGCAAGTAATAAGCTGGTGGCTAAAATTGCAACCGACCTGGCAAAACCCAATAATTATATTGTTGTTCCGTTTGGTGGTGAGAAAGAATTTCTTGCTCCTTTACGGGTGAATAAAATTCCCGGAGTGGGAGAGCATGCTTTTCATGCCTTGCTTGATATTGGCATTGAAACAATTGGTGAATTGCAGAATGCAAACCCTGCCATGCTTGAGCAGCAATTGGGTAAACATGGAAGGGATTTGTGGCGAAGGGCGCATGGCATCAGCTTTGGTGAAGTGCATTCTTATCATGAATCCAAATCCATCTCCAGCGAAAATACATTTCATGAAAACAGGAATGATCTTGCTTTTCTTGAAACGGAAATTGTACGGTTGACGGAAAAAATTGCACATGAACTCCGGCAGGATAACAAAATGGCCGGATGCATTTCAGTAAAGATCCGCTACCCCGATTTTGAAACACAACAGCGCCAGGCATCGATTCCCTATACATTTTATGATGATGAACTCATCTATAACGCCAAAGAACTTTTTCATCAGCTGTACCGCAAAGGCCAGCCTGTTCGCTTACTCGGTGTAAAGTTGAGTGAGTTAACCGATGAAGCATCGCAAACAAATCTCTTCCAGGATGTACAGAAGAAAAATGATTTATACAAAGCCATTGATGAAGTGAAAGATCGTTTTGGAAAAGCACTGCTCACCAAGGGGCGCAATGCAAAACGAAAGGAAAAAGGCGACGATGGAATTTCAGAAGTTTCCTAACGTTAGTTTATAAAAAAAACTTTACGTTTGAAAGTCTATCTGATTAGTAGGAAATGCATATATTTGCCACCCAGTAATTGTTCATCTTTTAATTCAACATTATGAGTTTACGTTTAGGAGACATCGCTCCGAATTTTCAGGCAAAAACAACTGCAGGTACAATTGATTTTCATGAATATCTCGGCAATGGTTGGGGAGTCTTATTTTCTCACCCTGCTGATTTTACACCTGTTTGTACTACCGAGCTGGGTAAAACAGCTTTATTAAAACTGGAGTTTGAAAAACGCAATGTAAAAGTATTAGCACTCAGTGTTGACGGATTAGACAAACACAAAAGCTGGATCAGCGATATTAACGAAACACAACATACAACGGTTGACTTTCCTATAATAGCTGATGAAGATAAAACCGTTGCTAACCTTTATGATATGATTCATCCCAATGCATCCGAAACATTTACGGTTCGTTCACTGTTCATCATCGGGCCCGATAAGAAAGTGAAATTGTTTATTACTTATCCTGCTTCAACCGGAAGAAATTTTACTGAAGTGTTACGAGTTATTGATTCATTACAGTTAACAGCCAATTACAGTGTGGCTACACCAGCTGACTGGAAGGAAGGTGAAGATGTAATTGTTGTTCCTGCTGTAAGTACAGAAGCAGCGATTGAAAAATTCCCTAAAGGAGTGAAGATTGTAAAACCTTATTTGCGTTACACACCTCAACCAAATAAATAAGTCTTTCTATTGATTCTGATATAGTATGGTAAGAGCCCCGCATTTGCGGGGCTCTTTTTTATTTGATCCATTTTTCAAATTGCTGAAGTAAAGCACGGAGGTCTTTTGAAAGCGGAGCTTCCAATTCAACCTTCTTCCCATCCACATCTGCGAAGGTAAGTTTCCATGCATGCAAAGCAAGGCGATTCAGTAACGGACGCTCTTCTTCATCTGCTTTTGACAGTTTGAATTTTTTCCGTTTCATGGATGAAAGAAGAATGGGAGCTGCTGTTCCATAAATGTCATCACATACAATCGGATGGCCGATATGGTTCATGTGTACACGAATCTGGTGTGTACGCCCCGTATGAATCTGGAACTGCATCCATGAAAACTGTCCGTGTTCTTCCAGTACCTTATAATCCGTCATCGAAGGCTTCCCTTTCTGATGAATAATATAAGTTGATTTCTTTACTGAATGTTCCATGATAGGTCCGTCAACACTTCCTTCTTTATTCGAAAGAGTTCCCTGTACAAGACCGAGATAAAATTTCTCCACCTTTCTTTCTTCGAATTGCTGCGACAAAAGTTTATGTGTTGCTTCATCTTTTGCAAAAAGGATCAGTCCGCTGGTAAACTTATCCAGGCGATGAACGATCCATACTTTGCCATATTTTTCATTCAGCAGATCTTTCAGCGACGGTTCACTTTGCATCCTGTCCGGAATGGATAGTAACCCCGAAGCTTTGTTGAGAGCAATCCAATGATCGGTTTCAGCAATGATGTCAATTTTATTCTTCATCTCTGTTCTTTCCTTTTTCTTCTTCTTTCTTTTTGACGAAGGATTTATTTAAGAATTTCAGCAGGCGTACTTCTTTTTCATTGAGGTAACGCCATTTACTGCGGTCCACATTCTTCTTGGTAAGGTTGGCGAATAAAACACGATCCAGCCCTTTTACATCATAGCCCAATGCTTCAAACATACGTCGAACGATGCGGTTGCGTCCGCTGTGAATTTCAATGCCAATTACTTTTTTATTTTTCGGATCAGGATAGCCTAATGCATCAGGTGCAATAAATCCATCTTCCAGTGTTAAGCCATTCAGCAGTTTTTCAAAATCTTTTTTCTCTAATGGTTTATCCAGTGTTACTTCGTACACTTTCTTTACCTGGTAACTCGGGTGTGATAATTTTTGAGTGAGTTCACCATCATTGGTTAATAACAGCAC
>Ga0066476_100169_pt1 | contig 18346 bp, 22 predicted proteins | sample LakWasM112_LOW13_2_FD_59558 | JGI IMG/M metagenome (GOLD analysis project Ga0066476, IMG submission 59558) | Freshwater sediment methanotrophic microbial communities from Lake Washington under simulated oxygen tension - Sediment Metagenome 112_LOW13 | ecosystem: Environmental > Aquatic >... | reverse complement strand
CGGGTTGCCAGTTCTGGAATGGCTTGCACGGGACGTGGATGGCCAAACAGTTGTCCATCATCGCGACTGGTTAGGAGAAGCGTTGGCCCGGAGAGCAGCCGCCAGAGGCACTCAATCTGCACGCGATACCCGCCAGACAACCTCACTACACACGGGAGTGCCTCCCACTGTTCGACAGTCTCGACTGTGCGATCTACGAGCTGCGCCGTCCAAGATGTGTCCATGAGATGCCTAACACCTGAGTTAAGCCACGCCGCGAAGCGGCGTCGGCTTGGACGAATTGTTAGGCCGCTGGCCGCGTACCCAGGCTACGTAGCGCCCAACCGAACAGAAAGAGCCATGCCAGCAATGCAAGGTAGGTCGGGAGGGCAAATCCGGTCGAGCCAGCCAGCGTGAATGCGCGCGCACCCAGATAGAGCAGCATCCAGAGGGCGACGTTGCATGCAGCGATCCACGCGAGATGCCGTTGCTTGGGAACAAGCGCCAGTACCGTTGGCAAAAGACCGACGGGTGCGGTTGCAAGAAATAACAGGAGGATGACTGTTGGGGTGAGTCCGTTCACTTGGCTGGCTCTTTGCTCGTGCGCAATTGTTTGTGCGGCCTAACACCTGAGTTAAGCCGCGCCGCTGCACGGCCACAAAAGAGAACGCAAGATACCTTGAAACATTGTGGCCGTGAAGCGGTGTCGGCTTGAACGAATTGTTAGGCCGCGCTGCCACTAATTACAAACATGACCATCTTCAAAGTGGCCTGTGACTGTGAGTGGCAATTTGCAGCTCAGCGCAATTGGCTTTTGTGTGCGATCGTCCAATATAAAGGAGTCGCTATAAATCTTGCCATCTACAGTGAAGCACGGGCGGACAGGGAACTTGGTAACGGAGGCCTTGAATCTGCCAAGTTGATCTGTGACCGCAGACACTGGCGCGCCGTTGCAGTTAGAGAAGTCATCCAGGTTGCCAGGAAGCCGTACCTCAATGCCGGACTTCGCCTCACCGTTCACGACGAATGTGCCTTCAATCACGCGCGAAGGCGCATGACAGCCGAGAAGGACTAGGCAGGTGAGGAGCAGAATAAATTTCATGCGCGGCCTAACACCTGAGTTAAGCCGCGCCGCGAAGCGGCGTCGGCTTGAATGACTTGTTAGGGCGCAAAGTAGCAGAAGACCGGGACAGGCGGGCGCGCGAGCGCAAGGCAAGCGGATGCACGCAGTTGCCTGTGCCGGCCGGGAGCCGCGCCGCACGAGCGCACAGCGAGAGAGCTGCGAGGAAACGCTGCGGCGGACGAGAGTGCTTGCGTGTTTGCTGCCGCGAGAGGCCACGTGCGCCCGGCGACGTTGAGGCAAGCACGAGCCGTTGAACGAGGTTGGAGCAGAGCGCCAGGAAGCCGACGGAAGAGCCGGTTGGCGAGTTGCGCCTGCGAGCTGCCGGGCGCAGCTGCGGAAGCACTGCTCTTAGCGGCCTAACACCTGAGTTAAGCCGACTTGCGTAGTGGAGCCGGCGCCATGGCAAGCTTAACCTGCCATGGCGCTGGTGTAACGAAGCAAGTTCGGCTTGAACGAATTGTTAGGTGCAGGCACTTGATCATTTGGATGCCGCTGCGCATTTTTTGGTAAGTGCATCAAGTTCTTTAAACAAAACCGCATCGTCCGCCGTGAAATTGAAACACGACTTGCCTTGCATTTTCTTGCGCAGTGCATCACTGATGCCGCTTAGTAGAGCAGGATCTTCATACACAGGCATCAGGTGATAGCTGACATACGTCTTCTTGGCCTGTACGGCCCCGAAGAACTTTGGCTTGGCCTTGGGCGTGGCTGCTGGAAGCTCGATGTAGAAGTTGCCAGGCTCGTCGGTCTTTATGGACATGCCGGCAGCGTGCTTGCGAAGAATTTTGGATAAAGATGCAAATGTTGAAACGAAATTTGTCATAGCACGACCCCTGTTGCTTTTGTTTGGTCAGGCACCACCCAAAACCATGAGTCACCGCTTCTCTTCCAGCAGTCCAACCAAGTTGCCGTCTGGGTCTCTGAGGAAGCCAGTCCATAGCTCGTGGTCTGGCATTTTCGCGGCAAGCGAAGGCGTGCGTTCATCCGTGGCACCACGCGATACAAGGGCAGCATGTGTGGCGACTATGTCAGAGACCGAGAAATAGAGGATCGAGTTGTGGCCAATGGAACCTGCACCTTGCGGGGTGCTGAGCATGAGGCGGACGCCACTTGCATCAAGGAACGCCAACTCGGGACCAGCGCTGAACAGGAAGGTGAGGCCAAGAACGTCACGATAGAACCGCAGGGCGGTGTCAACGTTGCTGACGGTTATGGCGATCTGACGGATAGAAGATAGCTTTGGGTTGTTACTCACGGCTGCCCTCCAAGTCTGTTGCGGCACCTAAAACCAGAATTAAGCCGACCCGCGAAGCGGGTTCGGCTTGAATGAATTGTTAGGCCTGCGTCCCGAGGTTGGCACGCGCGCCCTCCAGCACGAACAGCTTGAGGAGATTAAGACCTTGGTCCTCACTCTTACCCCAACCAAGCTCATTGCGGCGGCCTCTCTCAGAGTAATAGACAAGCCACTCATGACCCTGACGGACCAAACAGTAAGACTCGTCTTGATCTGAGCCAATGGAATAGGCGGTGTTATGAACTCCTTGCCGATCCAGGAAGGCCTGAAGCTCATCTTTCGTCCAGCCCATACATTGCTCTCCAAGCAGGCCTAACGCCTGAGTTAAGCCGGCCCGATTTGCGGCCGCGGCTGAGTGACAATCTTACGGCGCTCTGCCGAGGCCGCGAAGCGGGCTCGGCTTGAACGAATTGTTAGATGCCGCACGCCATTACCAGGCGACGTTATAGAACATTCGATTGTCTAGATGGTCGCTCGCGTAGAATGGAACGTCGTTGAAATTGTCAGAGTTGAGTACAGAAAAGTACCCGCACTCAACCTTGAAATCGGTTGCTACAGCAGCCGACAAGGTTTTTATCATGGCCTCGCGTTGTCTCAGTGATCGGCTATCATTGAACTCTTTTAGATCGGCGAGATATCTACCGTCTTTTGAGACACGAAGCCGACCGGACATTAGCAAGGCGCGTGCGAGATCACTTGTGTTGTCAAGTAGCCATAGCCATGCGCCGCCAAATTCTCCGTCTTCTATAGACGGTTGAGCTTTCTCAACGTCCCAAACGAGTTTCGTAAAGCGATCAGCGATTCCCTTTGCCCTAGCTGGGGTTAGAGAGAAATAGGGAGCAAGGTCGACAACGGCACTTGAAATGGCGGCCTGCACACTCTTCGGGTCCATCAGGTTTGCGGCCAGCAAGCGGCTGGATACAAGGATGAACGAGAAGTGCCACTGATCTATCAATCTACGATCCACCAATGAGAGGATGTCAGACACGACCCATCTTGCTTCCTCATCTGTTTGAACGACCACGCCTAGGCCATGACAATGGCTTGACGTAAGGTCTAAGCCTGGGATGTCGGTTGGTTCCTCAACAACACCGAACTCCTCCAGTTGCTGCTCATACGAAGCTCTGGAACCCCGAAATGGCCATCTCCATTCTCGCTCATGTGTCCAATCAATAGGTCTTTGAGAGGATGGGTTGTAAGTGACGTACCGATACTGTTCTCGTAGCGGTAAATGGCTCTCGTCCATCACTCGTTCTTTTCCATCTTTGCCACTTGAGATATGGGTGCTCCGATTATCTAAGCCATAGATGACCGGGTTGGCTCCTTTGTTGTACATGCCCTTTTTGTCGAAGACGAGTGCATACGAGCTCATCGCTTCGCCCCTTGCGGCACGGGCCGAGCCAGCCTCTAAGAACGCAGCTAAGGGCATCTCAGTAAAGCAAACCGCAGGGTTCCTACCATAGATAGTTCTAGCGCCACCCCTGTACGACCAAGTGGCCCAGAGGCGTTGGTGTCGAATAGCGCACCTGAGCATGAAGATCGCAGGCCATCTTGTGTCTTCAAAGATGTTGGAGAATCCCATTGATTCGGGCACGGCTGGCGCATCGTCGCTACTTATATCAACTTGGCGAAAGAAGTGAATCAAGTAGTCTGATAGGTCGAAGCGAGTGTTGTTTCTAGATGCCATGTTCTCGTAGCGCTTCTGCTTGTTGATGGGTCAGCGGGAAATTGCCGTGCGGCATCTAACTACCTAATAGCCGGGTCCTTGGATCCGGGTATACGACTTATCCATAGCGCACCGCATGGTGGGCTATCCCCTTGATATCACTCGATCTTAGGGCGTATGGGTCCGGCTAACAAGCCGACGAATAACCGGACCCAGCGGAGCGTACGCTCCGGCGGATGTCCGCTTCGGGTCGTCAGAGGTCACTGGCAAACTTCTCTTCCCGTCAATGACCAAGCATGGAGGCAGCTGTTGAACACCACTACCCACTTCCTTGCGGAAGCAATCCAGCTAGCCAACGACAACGTGCGAGGTGGTGGACGGCCCTTCGGCGCCGTTGTGGTTCGAGACGGTGTTGTCATCGCCCGTGGCGTCAACGAGATCCTGGCCACGAACGACCCGACATCGCATGCCGAGCTGAACGCCCTTCGGGGCGCCAGCCGGGCGCTCGGGACACCCAACCTTGCCGGCAGCGAGGTCTATGCCAGCGGCCAGCCCTGCCCCATGTGCATGGCAGCAATGCGGATGGCCGGGATCACGCGGGTGCGTTACGCCTACTCCAATGAGGACGCCGAGCCCTTCGGGCTCTCCACCGCCGCGATCTACACCGACCTGGCCAAGCCGTTCGCGGACCAGTCCATGGACATCCAGCACGCGCCGATCAGCCTTGAGCCGGATATCTACAGGGCGTGGAAAGACGCCCAACAAGGCTGAGCGCTTCCCACGTCTAGAACCAGACTTTTCTGACCCGTCGGATGGATATTGGCTGATGCCCTCCCTCCGGGCCACAGGCGAAACTGTACTCGTTGGCAACGCACGGGACCGGCCACCGGCTAGGACATCCACCCGTCGCGCGCCCCGCCAGGGATGACGGGGCTGCCGACCGCGCTTAGACCAGCGTTCCGCCTCAGGAAGCTCTTGAGCTGTAGGGCGGAAGTGCCCGCCGGGAAAGGTCATTAGTAGTATTACTACTAACCAACTATCATGGCCCGTCTCAAACGGTGAGCCCACCGTCCCAGAGACTGCCGCCATGCTCAATCCCCCCTCGCCCCTCCTCCCGCCTGGCGTCATCGGACCTGCCGATGCTGACGCGCCAGAGCTTGCGCTGCCTTTACTGTCGAACCGGGTGACCTGCGGCTTCCCGTCGCCGGCCGAGGACTTCTATGGCGAGAACGACACGCTGGACCTCAACCGGCACTGCATCCTCAATCCCGTCTCGACCTTCTTCATGCGGGCCGACACCGGGATCTCGATGATCAATTTCGGCATCTACCCCGACGACACGCTGATCGTGGATCGCAGCATCACGCCACAACACGGCCACATCGTGATCGCCATCTGGCACAGTGGCTTCACCTGCAAGCAGCTGCAACGGCGCGGCAGGCGGTTCGAGCTTCATTCCGGGCATCCGGACTATCCCCCGATCCTGGTTCCCCCCGACATGGAGCTGGAGATCTGGGGCGTGGTGACTTGGAACTTCCGTCAACTCTTGGGGCGCAGGCGATGAGCGGCACCGCGCAGAGCTGGAAGCACAAGCTGAAGCCGATGGAAGGCCCCCGCTGGCCGCTGCGGTGCCGCCACGTGTTTGCCATCGAAGACGTCCTGCGGCTGCAGGCAGGCCTGTGGCCGCGCGACATGGACGACCGCTGGGCGATCTGGCTGGACGGCGATGTGTTGCGGTGCTGGCGTTCCTGGACCGGTGCCTGTGTCTATGAGGCGCATCTGGCCTTGCACAAGGATGGATCGGCCACCGCGGTGATGCTGGACGTGCTGGATGAGCCGGAGACTTATGCGCGAGCCACTACCGAGGAAGCCGAGTTGCAGCGCTTCGAGGGCGTGTTGAGCCTGATCCGCCAGCTGCCCAGTGAAGCGGAATCGACCTTCCACCTGCCCGTGGACTGATGGGTCTAGCGGAGCAATGACCGATGTTCGGCCTGGTCGACGGCAACAACTTCTATGCCTCATGCGAGCGGGCGTTCAAGCCCGAGCTGCAGGGCGTGCCCGTCTGCGTGCTGTCCAACAACGACGGCTGCGTGATCGCGCGCAGCCAGGAGTGCAAGGACCTCGGCATCGGGATGGGGCAGCCTATCCATGAGGTGCCGCCGGCGCTGCGCCGGCAGCTGCGCATCTTCTCGGCCAACTTCGCCCTCTACGGCGACCTGTCGGGTCGGGTGGTGTCGATCCTGCGGGATCAGTTCGCCCGGGTGGAGGTCTACTCCATCGACGAATCCTTCGTGGATTTTCAGGGGATCCGGGCGGAACGGCGCGAGCAGGTCGCTGCCGAGGTTCGGGCCCGGATCCGGCAGTGGGTGGGCATTCCCTGCTGCGTGGGGATCGGGCCAACCAAGACGCTGGCCAAGCTGGCTAACAAGCTAGCCAAGAAGACGCCCCACGGCGTCGTGACAGTGCTGCCCGGTGATGCGGCGCTGGAGAAGTTTCCAGTGGAGGATGTCTGGGGCGTGGGGCGCCGCCTCACGGCGCGGCTAGGTGCCGAGGGCATCCTGACCGCGGCAGACCTATGCCGCGCCGCCCCCGAAACACTGCGAGCACGCTACGGCGTCGTGTTGGCCCGCACCCAGCGCGAGCTGCAGGGCATCGCCTGCGCGGATCTGGAAGAGAGCGAGCCTGACCGCAAGCAGATCGTGGTCAGCCGCTCGTTCGGCCGCGAGGTTGTTGCGCTGGAAGACCTGCAGCAGGCCGTGGCGACCTTCGCCCAGCGCGCCTGCGAGAAGCTGCGTTCCCGCTCCCTGCAGGCCAATGGCGTCTGGGTCTGGTGCAACACTAACCCCTTCAAGCCGGACGCCCCGCAATACCACCCTTCCGGCGCCATGCCGCTGATCGCCCCCACGTCCGACACCCGTGAGGTGCTGCGCCTGGCGCAGCACCTCGTGCGGGCGATATATCGGCAGGGCTATCGCTACAAGAAGGCCGGCGTCGGCCTGCTGGATCTGACTCACGGCGACCACCAACAAGGGGATCTCTTCGCACTGGCCGATCCGCGCTCGAAGAGCCTGATGGAGGTCATGGATCGAGCCAATGCCCGCTTCGGGAGAGGGGCGCTGGGGTTGGCGTCGAGTGCGTGGCGCCCGCGCAAGGGGGCGCTGGAGAGACCATTGTGGGGGATGAACCAGACGGCGTTATCAGGACGGTATACGACGAGCTGGCATGAGCTGGCGATCGCCAGATGACCATGGATACCGGACCGTACTTTAGCTGGAGGACCGGCTAGCCTCATCTACACACCAATGTCTCCGATGGCTCACCAAGCCGCCCTGCGCGACTAACCTAGTTGCTCATCCAGATATTTTCGCAAAGCGGCCAATCCATCGACGCCCTCTTCCGCTACAAAGTTGATCGCGGATCGCCCGGCAAATAGCGGCGCACTGTTTGGGCGGATCATCCAACTGTCAGCCTGGTGTTCATTGGGGAAGATGGTGTGCAGGGCCTTATAGATGCCAAGAAAGTAGCTGATGCGGACGAGTACATCACGAGGCATCTCTGCAAAGTCGCCGTCTAGCAATGAATCTAGAGCCTGTTGATCTTGGCAGCCCAACAGTAAGCACTGTTGGGCGTGGGATATTTGCCACTTTTCGGCTATGCGGAAAAACGTCCGGAGGCCGGGGCCCAACAGCCCTTGCTCGGTCATAGAACGGCTGCCACTGCACGGTTGCGAAGGGAAGTCAGGGTGCACGTCTGGAATGCGTTTAGCAACCTGCAAAATGGCAGCGCCGCCCGTGGGGCGGCGCTGATGGTGACGCATTGTTGTGCGAGCTGTTACTCCCGCTGCCCCCTTCACGGCGCGCTCCGTGATGACAGAGTGCGTGATCCGATCTGATTCCTTGCCGGGTGCCATTGCTTCACCACGAAGAGATGGTGCGCCGTTGGAGCACGCGATGCGATAGGAATGTTGCGCACGAACGCGTAGGAGTTTTCCTAAGGACCGTAGATCAACGCGTCGAACCGACATCAGGTGTCTCTTGGCGTCGCTATACGGTGTGAAATTGTGGAGGTGTTACGCATCGCAAGCCTACCCACGATAAGCATCCCTAATCGCTAGCTCAAGCCAACCGCGGCCGTCGGTCAGACATTCTGGGACTGACATTGGGGTTCATCAGAGCCGAGCTTTTTACAGTGCAACTATGGTCGCGACCATAATTTTATGGCCTTCCAAATCAATGCCTTAGGATTTCGCATGCTTAGGCAGTGCTCCCATGGAGCGTTCGCAGCACCCGCTCACGCACCTGTGCTGCACCGCCCTCTGCAATTGCCTGGGCCGGGCACGGCTGGTTGGCCCCAGAGGCCTTCAACAGCCAAAGCGACGCGGCATCCGACGTGGAGAACAGTTGTAGAAGTTCCTCTGCCAACCCAGGCTCCACCGCTTCGATGGCGTTCCACACCCGTCGTCGCTGTGCATCAAGCGCGTTGTTCGCGATCTCGTACTGCTCGACCAGTGTAAGCAGCGATTCGTGACGCATCGGGCACCTCCACTTCATCACGCTTAGTGACCTGATCTGGTTCAATCGAATGGTTCACGCGGTAAAACCATGGCTGCCCCAACGCGACTAGTTCAATGGCGGTTCGAGTCGAGTAGCTTGCTGCCCATTGCGCGAGCAAGACACTGCTTGCTCCGGACCACCATTATTAGGCCGCAACCTCGCTCAGGACCAAAAAAGACACATGCGCCCTCTGCTTCAGCACTTGAGCGCGCCGGCAGTGCCTGCCCCCAAGCTGACGCCACGAGCGCTAACGTGACGGCACTTTTCGTGGTCATGCCGAGGCCTGTTCGATGCCCTTAAGGATGTTTTTCTTCTGGCGGATAGTCAGGGTGTTCCACTTCAAAAGCAGCTTGGCAAGAAGTTCGTCTTCGGTATAGAGGAACGCCTCGGGGACTCCGAGCACATCGGCCAACTGCTTGGCTGTCTTGAACTGGGGCTCATGTTTGCCCCGTTCGTACTGATTGATACGCGGTGAGGCCACGGCGGGGTCCAAGCCGGCGAGGATGCCGAGCTGCTTCTGCGATAGCCCGGCCAGCTCACGCGCTTGTGTTAGCCGCCTCGCAAAAACCGGGTGTTCAGTCGTTCGCCCAGCCACTTCAGCCCCCTAGGTGAGGGCGTAAGGATGGCGGAAGTGACTGGCTCCTGCATACTAAGTTATTCTTAGATATCAAGCAACGAGCCACAGGTATCTTGCGTGCCCGCACATCGACCAATGTGCGTGCCCTTGTCGACTCCATGATGAACTCAAAGCCGCAAGCTCCCGATGGCAGGCGTCCGGATGCCCCCACTATCAGTTCTGTCCCACATCTTGGCGGTCGGGGCGCGCTCTATCTGCTAGCTCTCGTACAAGCCCACCATGCCCGCATAGACATCGCGCCCACCATGGAGGGAACCCAGTCGGTTCTTTCCGTACTGGACGCGCTCGGCGTTATTCGTGTTGACCGTCGTTTGCATACCGAGAGCCGCGCAGCGGGTGGCGGCAAGGGGGCTTGGTCCTATACCTGGCCGTCGGTTCCATTCGCGGAACTTGAGGGGCTCCTTCGGGACTATCTGTCGGGCGAAGGCCGCAGCCCATCGTATGCGGAGACCTGGTTGGGCATTTGGCAGGAGCTGATTCCGCAGGAAGTTACCGCCTACCTTCAGCATCAACTCCGCATTCACCAGTTCGGCGACTCTTATCTTTCGGAACTCAGTCCGCTGCTAGTGGCCAACGAATCGCGCTACAGCCTAGGACACTGGCGCTATGCGTGCTGGGCGGCCGTACGCAGTATGGCATCGGTTTCGTTGCAATATCCGGGCAACGTCGAACTCCTCAAGTTCACCCTCGCCAGCGAACTTCCGCGCCGACTTCTAATCGCGCAGGGGGCTACGGAAGGAAAACTCTGCTTTTCGCCGTCCCGTTCGCTTCCAACGTGTTCGCTGACTACAGCTTTTGCTGGTATCGCAACACGGCTGGGTGACGAATTCTGGATATCGCCGCCGGCACTCACACTGATTTGACGCGCCGAAACGTGGCGACCGGCACAGGGCATACAATGCTTCCACCCTATTTCCTCACACCTCTGATCCATTTGAATAGCTGGGCTTCGACGTCGACCGATCATGCGCTCCAGGTGCTGATCGATGAGGCCGAGCGAAGCTTTCCAAACGATGCCCCCATCGTCGCTTGACCATAAAGGCGTGCGCTCCTATTCAAGACAATGTTGGTGCAATACGCATTTGGTCCATGATCCACCTGGCGTCCTGGAGCACGTCACCAACAAGCTCATCGGCACACTGTTGCCTGACGGAATCGAGCTGACGCCGGAGCCGGATCACATCCCGGGGCTTCTTGCGACAGGGCAAGCAGAACCATTGGTAGTCATGGCGGAGCAGTCCTAGGGTTGTACCCTGTGGGAGCCTTTCTTCATCGCCGGCAGGCAGCCACCGTAGGATCCCCGGCTCCAGCCAACTGAGCAGCACGCGATATGCATCGTGGTCCTGAGCGGCACTGAATTGAGCGTCGGCAAACCACGCGGCCGACAGGCACAGCCCCAGGTGCGCCCCTTCATAGGTCTGGGCATCGATGCCAGTCTGGCGCTGCGCACGGGCGAACAGGCCCGCGTCTACACGCCGGGCCCACAGTTGAAATCCTGCGTGCCACGGACAGGGTGGACCCTCTTCAGACTGTGTGCCGGGAGGTTCGGACACGCATGTATGCCCTGAGAGTACCGCCAACGCATGCGCGCGCGACATGATGCGGTGCACCCCCTCCTCGTGGCTGGCCGAGGGGTTCGACACTGCACATGGAGAGGATTCAAAAGAGAAATACCGGCTCAGCACCTGGGTTTGCGGGGATTGCAACGTCCTTGGCAGCGTTCGTTCTACATAGAGGAGCCGAAGATCCTGCGGGCTAATGCCGCGGGCCCCCAATGGATCGGCGCTGATCGGCAGACCCGGGATCACGACCTGCTCGGCGACGATGCGGGGATTGCACGTCGCTGTCCCGGCCAGCGCGCTCACCGTGTCGTCCCGCTCCCAGTCGGGTGGCGACGAACGCCTCGAACAGCGCGGGCACACGAGGAACGCCATGCCCCGCACGATGCGATAGCGACACATCAGCCCGCAGTAGTCGCAGAACTGTTGCAAAGGCACATGGTGCACCGGGCAATGGTGGAGGGCGCGATGTTGATGGGCGATCAAGTGAACGTCCTCTTTCGCACATTGCGGGCACCAACGCAGGTCGGTCGACAACCACTCGGGTGGCACCTCATCGCTATCGCGCTGCGCACGCGCCAGCACCCGCTTCAGAAACGAGACCTCTTCATCTGGGGGTGACGGTTGCACGGTCTTTGCCCAGCGCATGAAGGCGGTCAGGTGGGCGACCGAGGGGGGCTTAAGCGCCGCGAACTCGGCGGCCACTTGCGCATCGACGATGCGGGCGATGTCCAAGCCATTGCACAGATTGAAGCGGCCGATGGCGAACAGAGTCCCGAGCAATGAGCTCTTCCAGTGCTCCGGCAGACTGGGCACCCACTGCGCCGTATCGATCGGGCTACTCACCGCCCGCCTTTTGAAGCATCTCGGCGGAGATCTTTAACTCTTCCCCATCCAGGTCCCGGAGATGAATGAACAGGTTCGCCAAGTAACCGGCCACGCTCGCCATGGCCACCACGGTCCCTACGCCCGGTAACCGCTGTTTCTTCAGCTCGCGCCAAATCTGACTCCGATAGGCCTGAAGACGCCCACCACACTGGTAGAAGCGGGGCAACAGCAACTGCAGGTAGGTCAGCCCCGATGCGGCAGGAAACTCGGACGCCTCATCAATGGCGGCCAGCACAGGTTCGAGCTCGTCCGCGCTCTGGATGCCCTTGAGTTCGTTCAAGGTCGACATGAAGCGCTTCTCCAGATCCGATCGCGCCGCCTTCAGTTGCTGGCGTTTCTCCTTCAGCTCTACCTGCCCGAACAATACGACCGTCACCTTGACCCGATCCCGCACCAGGCGGTTGATCACTGACTTGAGCCAAGCGAACTCATCGCAGCTGAGCTCCTGGGCTTCATCGAAGATGAGAAACAGATGGCGCGCCTCCCCTGAAAGCGCCAGCAAGGCGCGATGTACCTGGGTCCGCTTGCCGGCCAGGTCCCGGGCGATCTTGGGCGCATAGTCGATCTGGTTGAGAATCTCTGAAAGCAAGCGCCCTTCGGCGGGGTTGGTGTCTTCCACCACTTCGAAGATCAACACACCGCAACCGGGTTTCTTGCGACGCATCTCCACCATCACGATCTCCGCGCAGGAACTCTTGCCTGACAACGGTTGAGCATAGAACGCGATCGACCCCCTTCCCTTCCTGCCCAAGCCCCAGACGCGTCCCAGCGCGTCCTTGATCGCAAAAGTTGGTAACACGGCCCGCTCGATGATCAGCGGATGCTCGTCCCACACTTGATCCCGCAAACGCTGAATTTCCTCAATAGTCATGCCGGTCTCCGTTGAATGCGCCTATGTCATCCCACGTCATGTAGTGGGACGTTGTCGTTTCGCTGGCCCGCTCCAGCAGGTCGTTGACCGCTGCTTCGGCGTCCTGGACCTGGGTAGTGCTGTGTGGAGCGTCCTCGGGCACGTCGCGTCGGTTGTTGTGATCGCCCATCTGCCGTACGGCCGCCTTGATCGGCTTCTGGTTCATTTTCGAAGGGGCATAGTCGTCAGCAATCTTCCGCAGGAACGCGGCCACAACGTCGTCGTTCCTGTCGTTCTCGATGTAGCCCTCGCGAAGCAGCTGATTGATCTGACGCCTCAAATCCGCCGAATGGTCGCTCCAGCGCCATCGTCCACCCGCCGAGCAAGCGCCCAATGGTCGATCCCCGACGAAGGCTTCAATCAAGCGGATGTTGGAACGCACCACATGCAAGACGACAGTCGCCTTCAGCAGGTTCCAGTCATTGGCCAACTTGGGATTGGTATAGTCCACTTCCAGATAAGAGAAATACGGCCGTCGGCCTGTCTTCAGGTTGCCCCGGATGGGAGCCGCCACCAGCGACTTGGACAGGTCGGCCTCGCCCTGACGCAGCGGCGGCAGGAATGGGAACAAATACTGATCGCGCTCCTCCCCGTAGATCAGCGATGCCATCCGTTGGGCCGGACTCGCTGCCAGATTCTGCTTTCCGATGTTGGCGTTGTGCTTGCGCACCAAGTCGGCGACCAGTGCCAAAATCTCCGTCTCGGCGAGGATGCAGTCTCGTGCCGCGGCTTCCGGCTTCTGTCGTTGCGGATCCTGAGGGCCTGAACCGGTGGTTTGCGGCAGACGCTTGAACCCGGAGCGCTCCAGTTCGTTGAAGAACCGCTCGGCCAGCTGGCGTCGGGCCGGGGTTTTCACCGGTCCAAAGTTGACGGCGCATCCGGTCAGGGCCGAGACCCGGGTCACCAGTTCGTCCGCCAGGTGGATCAAGGCGTTATCCAGCAGCAGGCAATTGAAGCCGCACCAGCCAAAGCGGACATCGAGTTCGACCAAGGGCTGCTTAGGCGGGTGCTCCTGCTTGCGATGGGCCCAGTCGGTCTCGCCCACCATGCCGGCGTGCAGCACGTCCATGGCATCGCCGCTGTTGGCTGCTTCCCGACAGATCACCTTGAACGCCAGAATCCAGCCTTTGTGGCGGTCAGTCAGCAGCAACAGCGTCATGCGCCCGGCGTCGACGAACCGCGAGCCCTCTGGCGTCTGGATCCGAACCGTGCCGATGAAGCCCATCGAATGCTCGTCCATCTCGACGATGTCCAAGGGCATGCATGCGATGAGCCGTGATACGCGGCCATTGCCCGCCTTGGCCTTGGTCGCCGCCTTCTGGCCGTACTGGGTGGCCACGATCTTGTCGTAGTTGTTCCTCATGTACGCATTGGTGAAATCTCGAACCGCCCCAGCCGCCTGACGGCGTGAGGTGAATGGCCAATCGCTCTCTTGAGGATCCTTGAGCGCACACAGGCGCAAGAACTCCATGTGGGCCGACTTGTGGCGAATGCCCGCTTCGCCGCCGCGTTTGCGGGTGGCGTTGAGAAGCAGGTAAGCCTCTAGCGCCTCGGCGATGTCGCTGTGGGTGTCCAGGAACTGCATCAATGCGCCCGCAAGTCCCCCCCGGCCTCGCTTCACCAAGGGCGCGGTCCGTCGGCGCGGCTTGATCTCCAAGTACGGCAATAGCCCCACCCACCCGAACGGCTTGCCGCGCTCGTCCAGCGCGACGCATTTGTCATAGGCCCGATAGAACACCTCGCCCCAAATGCCCAGTCCTTTCAGCAATGGGGTGATGGTTTGTCCTTCCACGTAGGCGGTGAGCGCGTCTTTCAGGGCGTAGAAGCGCTTCCTCTGCTCGCTGCTCAGGCCGGTGATGTTGGGCATGGGCCAACTCGTCAGCACCAGGCGCTCAGGAGGGGTGGTTGAGCGGGTCAAGCGCTTACCCATGCCCACGCTCCCATACGCGCGTCTGCGGTCCCCAGAGCTGGTGGTCCACATCGCTTTGGAGCTCGCGTGTGCGCAGCATGGTGGCCAGCGCGCCGACGACCAGGGCCGTGTTCTCAGATGCCAATTCACGGCTGATATCCAGGACGGTCCGTTCCCCGCTGTCTTGCAGCAGTTGCCGGCAGCGAAATATCACCGGATTGAGCGTATGGGAACGGCAGCGATTGATCGCCGGCACGATCGCCCGCCAACTCTCAATGCGAGTCTTGGCAGCCGTCAGCACCGCCAGATTAATCATGCGTCTACCGGCTATCGAAGGCTGAGTGGCCTCCGGCCTGAGTTCGATATCCAGCCGCGTGCCATCAAGGGTGGTGGCGGTGGCGAAATGCCGTGGGTTGGGACCGGCAGCCGCCTCCTGCAGACGCAAGGGTGCATAGTCCACACTGGGTAGATCCGGCGAGCCTTCCAGATAGAGGAAGGTCTCAAACTCCAGGTCCGAACACAGGGTCAGCGACAATTCTGCCGGGTCCAGCGGAGGCGAAACAAACCATAAGTTGTGGCCACTGGCCCCACGGGCCCGAACCGAGGCCATGTACTTGTTGCGCTGCTGCTGGGCAGGCGTCTTCGATGGCTTGGCCATTACGACCGCGACCCCGTCGCTCGGCGCTGCGCAGGTAAGCGGGTACTGCCTTGACCCGCGTGGCGGGAAGGGGTGTATAGTGACTTTGGCATCAACAGGTCCTCCAACGACCTGGCCCAAGAGCTCGACCATTGCAGTGGCGAGCTCTTTTTATTAGTAAATTGTTAATTCCATTGATGGCTAGCCCCTAGCGTAACCCGCAGCGACCGCGCCCAAACATACCGCGGCAGGTGGTTTGAAATTGAATCCAGGCCTTGTTAATGGATATCGATTCTGCTAGTGCGCTCCGCACCGGCGGCGCCATGACATGGACGCGCTTCCTGCTGAAATCGCAGGACGGCGACGTGCGGTGGTTGAACCAAACATTGTTGATGCCAACGACCGAACCATCAGGCGTGTTGTCTGAGCGCTTGGCACCGCGTGTTTTTGAGGACATCCACGAGAAGGGCAAAAATCCAGACGGCGCATACTGGGCGGAATACGGCAACAGCGGCGGGAAGTTCAATCTGTTCGAGCGCGTGTGCGAACGCGTGCCGAAGTCACGACCGTGGTTGCTGCGCGACTTCATCCGCTACGTGCAACCCGATCCGCCCCCCCTCCTGGAGTCACGCACACGGTTGATGGGCTACACCTATCAGCGAGGGCTCCTTTTCGTGCCAGGACGCGTCGTATCGGCCGTGAAACACTTGAACCCTGCCCTCTATGCCGACCTGGAGCAACGCTGCGCTAAGGCCCTGGTAAAAGCAGCCACCCCGGAAACGCTGATCTTTGTTATCGCGTTTCTTCACGAAATGACTTGGCGACGACGTCACGATGTCGAAGCGTCCGGGCGACTGGCATACGATGCCGTGGATGAGTTCACCACCTCGTTTTCTCGAAGGGAGTTTGATGACGCCGACATGCTTGCCCAGCGCCTTCATGGACCTCTAGTCGATGCAGTCGCCAATGTCGTGGTATGGGGCGACCGGTGCGCGCCCTCCAAGTTCGTACCATCGCTAGAGGATCTCTCAGCCCTTCCCTTTTTGATGGAAAAGAGCCGGGAAATGCTGGACGCCTGTGCGTGCTTGCACGCGGCCGGTGAGGAGTGGTACGAGTGCATGGGGCGGCCGCTTCCGGAACGCTATCAGGAAGGCGCCATTGAAGTCACGTGCGATGGAATTTCTTCGCATACGCCCGCACCAGCGAGCATTGCGGCCGCTTTACTGGCCTTGAAATCCAATGTGCTCCGAGTGCACGCAGATGTCGAACGCGAGTACGAGGACTCGCTGCAGAGCACTCCCGTTATGAAAACTACGCGCAGCAAGCCCGTCGGGAATCGAGACAGTGACCGACGCGCTACCAAACTGCCGCGCCGCAGCCGTCCATCCTCGGGCGCAAAGTCGGCATAGTCAGCAACGCTCGCTGGTGGGCTGCGTAGTCATTGGTCAGACTGTCGATCGCCAGGTGTGCACGCATCTGACCTTCTAGCTCGCCCTTCGAATTGCCCTGCAGGTCAGCGCACACCGATTCCAACCACGTCCACCGCGCAGGCTCACCATAGCTCGACAGATCGCACGCATCCGAAACGTCGATGTGGCGCAGATCCTGCCACAGGATTGCCTGCTGCTCGCCCTGGCGCGACGTCGTATTCCAACACGAGAAGTCGGACATCAGGTCTCGGTTCTCCCAAGGGGACAGAAGAAGGGATTCGCTTCGAAGGAAAGCCATGATCGTGCCCGACAAGGATGCCTTTTCGAGTACGTACGAAGCAAAGGCCTTTTCTCGCGCATCTCCGAGTTCCCATGCCTCCCACAGGTCATTGGAAAGCTGCTTTCTTTCCCGCTCGTTGCGTCCGGCCTCCCACACGGCAAACCCCTTCCCTACACAGCAGATCAATGGTCGTTCACTGCGGGCGAATCGACTATGTCTGCTGCATTTCATGGCCTCCCGCGCCGCGCAAATGCATGCTCGATGGTCGCGATAAGTCTGCAGTGCCCAAGCCCCTGCTCGCATTTGGGCAACTGCATGAAATTGGCCATCGTCGAGCGGTGAAGGCGTCAATGGTGGCTCGAAGGGCTCTAGCCGCGAAACGGGCTGAATGCAGGGCTGCCCCCGCTCATTGCGCCCAACTTTCACGATAACGTAATGAGACGTGGAAGGAGATCTCTCGGATGACGGCCTGTCAGGATGAAGGAGCGGAGTCATCGCCTCTTTAAGGCCGTGATATGGGACCACGCTATCCCGAAACCCTTTCACGGGGCAGTGAATCATCGGTGCGGATTTGAGCGTCTTGGCCAATTTCAGATGAGAGCGGGAAACGCGCCAGCGATAGCGCCGATTGACCCGTATGTCAGTCAGGCCAGCCTCAAGCAAGGAGCGACCACATTCCCTGCAACCGAATGCGTCATTCAGCACCCCGCTTCGGTATCCGATTCTTTCCCCGCATTCCGGGCAACATGAAATCAGACGCCGATGGTGATAGGGACAATTTTCGACCAGCAAGAGCTGTGTGATCGTGAAGTGCATCCCCACTGCTACGCATTCTGGACAGAAGCGCAGGAATTCCGATTCGTAAGATGAATAGCTGTACTCCTTCAAGACATCAAAACGTGTGCGGTCAAAGTACTCGCGTAACCTCCCCGCCTTGATTGGCCACATACGCGCGTTGGCCTTGAGACTCCATTCCTCGGCGCTTGTGCTGAAATCGATCTTACTGGGGCTGTTTGGGTAGGGGGTGCCCTCGGTCGCACGGAGATCCCGCATCAATTGAACTGGGCCTCGGCAGGCGAACCAAGCCAGTTTGTTCAGCAGGGCATAGGGCGACTCGCCCGGGAGTAGGGCGTCCTCGGCCCAAGGGATGTAGCACTCAACGTCCGCATCGTTCAAGACATTGCTCCAATGTCGAATGAGCAGATTCTTGACTGTTCCGCGGCGAAATACTGCTGCTCGGGAAAGTCACAATTTTGCCGATCCCCCCGGGGAAATAACAGCTTTACTGAGCTCGGTGTGACAGCTCAAACTGGTCACCGCGGAAAAGACGTTTTCGCCAAGGCCATTGATTCATATGAGAAAAGCCAGTGAGCGTATAATCACAGGTTTACCGAGCCCGGTTCTACACCTACAACGCGCTGGCCCAGGTGATCAGCGAAGCCGCCCCGGCCAGCGTGGCGGTGAATTACACCGTCAATGCC
>Ga0066476_100133_pt1 | contig 22067 bp, 19 predicted proteins | sample LakWasM112_LOW13_2_FD_59558 | JGI IMG/M metagenome (GOLD analysis project Ga0066476, IMG submission 59558) | Freshwater sediment methanotrophic microbial communities from Lake Washington under simulated oxygen tension - Sediment Metagenome 112_LOW13 | ecosystem: Environmental > Aquatic >... | reverse complement strand
CTGACGTTTTCCATGCGGGCAACTTCCTTGGCTGCCACCAAGGTGTCGTAGTCCAAATCGATTGTGGTGCGCATAACTGGTCCCCTTGCCAAGATTGGATTTGATTTTAACGCATCATGATGCGATTGCATCATGATGCCATCAAAGGGCCAGAGGGAGCCATGTATCAACGGGGTTGCCATTTAAAAATAGCTACTTAGGCAATTTGGATAAGCGCTAGAGGCATAAAACACCAAATATTTTTCACTGTGACGGCTTGTTGGGTTCGCTCGCCAACCGGCGGAACAGCTCGCCAAAGCGCCCCACCCCGACGGCGAGCGCAAGATGCTGGGCGTAAAACTGCTGCGCGTGTTTGCCCATGGCAGCCAACGCCTGCGGTGCGGTGTTGGCTAAAGCATCGGCGGCCTCCGCCAGGGCTGCTGCGTTTTCCGATTCCGCCACCACGCCGCCGCCAGACTGGCGCACCAGATCAGCCGCGTCGCCATCCACCGCCATCAGCAACGGCTTGCCGGCAGCCATGTAGGCCTGGCTCTTGGAAGGAATGGTGATTTCAAACAGCGGGTCTTTGCGCAGGTGCACCAGCAAGGCATCGGCGGCTTGCAGATAGGCGCCCACCTCGGCCATGGGAACGGCGGGCAGGAAGACCACGTTGCTCAGTCGGCGCCGGGTAGCCTGCACCTTGAGCGGAGCCAGCTCGACCCCACCGCCCAGCATGACAAAACACACGCGCGAGCCCCGCTCTTGCAGCAGCGCGGCCGCGTCCAGCACGGTGCCCAGCGCCTGGGCCTTGCCCATGTTGCCGGCAAACAGAATGCGAAATCGATCAGGGTCAGGAAACGCCGCTGGCAACTGGCCGGCGGGCGCGGCCAGCGCAGCCTCGTCGGCCCAGTTGTAAATCACATCGACCTTGGCGGCCGGCACGCCGCGCTCCACCAACAAGCGCTTGAAGCCCGGCGACAGCACTACGATGCGGTCCACGCGCCGGTACACCCAGCGGCACACCGCCGCCACCATGCGCAAGGCCTGGGGGTTGTTCAGCATGCCGGTGGCCCGCAAGGTATCGGGCCACATGTCCTGAATGTCGTACACCACCGGAATGCGGCGCAGCAGCCGGATCAGGCTGGCCGCAATGCCAACCGTGAGCGGCGGATGGTAGGCGTACATCACATCGGCACGCTTTGCCATAAAGAGGCCATACACCAGCGCCGACGCGGCAAAGCTGGCGTAGTTGAGCACCCGCTTGATGGCCGATTGGTCGTGGTTGGGGTACAGCGGCAGACGCGTAACCTGCACGCCATCGATCACCTCGCGCTGCAGCCATTTGATGCGGTAGCCGGGGTATAGCTTGCCGCCGGGGTAATTGGGGAAGCCGGTGACCACCTCGACGTCAAAGCCCTGGCGCCGCAGTACACGAGCCATCACCATTCCTTTTAGAGTCGGCTCCGGGTCAAACCACTGCGTCAGCAGGAGCACCCGAATGCGGCGTGGCGAAGACATTCGCTTCAGTACTTCTTCCACACCACGCGGTTCACATAATCGGTGTAGCTGTGAATGATGCGTAACACCTTGTCCGACACGTTGGGCATGCTGTAGTCGGCCACCTGGCGCAGAAGCCGCGTTTCGCCGCGCGGCTGGCCTTCCAAGATTGCGAGACCTTGCAGCACGCGATCAACCTCCAGGCCCACCATCATCACGGCGGCCTCTTCCATACCCTCAGGGCGCTCGTGGGCCTCACGCAGGTTCAGTGCGGGGAAGTTGAGGATGGACGATTCCTCGTTGATGGTGCCGCTGTCGGACAGCACAGCCCTGGCGGACAACTGCAGCCGGTTGTAGTCGGTAAAGCCAAGCGGTTTGAGCAACTGCACCTTGGCATGAAACTGGGCACCCAGCGCATCCACCCGCTTTTGCGTGCGTGGGTGGGTGGAGACGATGACCGGCAGGCCGTACTGCTCGGCCACGGTGTTGAGCACCTGCACCAGCTTGCCAAAGTTCAGGTCGGAATCAATGTTTTCTTCGCGGTGCGCGCTGACCACGAAGAATTGCCCTTCGGCCAGCCCCAGGCGGCCCAGCACGCTAGAGGCATCAATGCGCGGGCGGTAATGCGCCAGCACTTCGGCCATGGGGCTGCCGGTTTTGATCACCATGTCGGGCGGCAGGCCCTCGCGCAGCAGGTATTCGCGGGCAATGCTGCTGTAGGTGAGGTTGATGTCGGCCGTGTGGTCGACGATGCGGCGGTTGATTTCTTCCGGCACGCGCTGGTCAAAACAGCGATTGCCAGCCTCCATGTGGAACACCGGCACCTTGCGCCGCTTGGCGGGCAACACCGCCATGCAGCTGTTGGTGTCGCCCAGCACCAGCAGGGCATCGGGCGCCACATCGGCCAACACTGCATCCACAGCAATGATGATGTTGCCAATGGTCTGCGCGGCGCTGCCGCCGGCTGCGTTCAAGAAATGGTCGGGCTTGCGAATGCCCAAATCGTCAAAGAAGATCTGGTTGAGTTCGTAGTCGTAGTTTTGCCCGGTGTGCACCAGCACATGCTCGCAATGCTCATCAAGCCGCGCCAGCACGCGCGATAGGCGGATGATTTCGGGCCGGGTACCGACCACGGTCATGACTTTGAGCTTCTTCATCAATTGACTCTTCTTTTTATAGCTGGTTACGCAATATGGATAAGCGCTAGCGGCCGATTTAATGCCTACACCGGGCAAGCAAAGGTATCGGGCCGGGCGCGGTCAAACACCTCGTTGGCCCACAGCATGACGACCATTTCATCCTGGCCGATATTGGTGATGTCGTGCGTCCAGCCGGGCACCGTTTCCACAACCTCGGCCTTGTCGCCGCTGGTGAGCAGCTCGTGTGTCTCGCCGGTGTGCATGTGCCTGAACTTGAAGCGCGCCTGGCCCTTGATGACCAGAAACTTCTCGGTCTTGGTGTGGTGGTAATGCCCGCCGCGCGTAATACCGGGGTGCGCGGTGAAGTAGCTGAACTGCCCGCAATCGGGCGTCTTGAGCATTTCGACAAACACGCCGCGCGGGTCGGCATGCTGCTGCACGGGGTAGGCGAACCGCACTACCGGCAAGTAACTGACATAGGTGGAATAGAGCGCACGCACCAGGCCCGTGCCCACCCTTTCGGTCATCAGCGTCGCGCGGCTGTCGGCAAAGGCCTGAATCTGCTCTGCCACCGCGCCCACCGTGGTGGTGTATTGTGGTACCACGGTGGCAAAGCCGTCGGCATCCACAGCGCCATCGGCACCATCGAACAATTGAATAAAGCGCGCAATCACGTCGTCCACATACACGAGCGTCAGCGGCGCCGCCGGGTCGTTCACTTGAATCGGCAGACCCCGCGCCATGTTGTGGCAAAACGTGGCTACGGCCGAGTTGTAGTTGGGCTTGCACCACTTGCCAAACACATTGGGCAAGCGAAACACATGCACCGGCACCTGGTGGCTGGCGGCCAGGGCAAACAATGCATCTTCTGCCGCACGCTTGCTTTGCCCATAGGGGTTGGCGTGCGCCGCCTGGGTGGACGACGTATACACCACCGGCACCCGCTTGCCGGTAGCGGCCACCATAGCGCTCACCGCCTGGCACAGTGCCTGCGTGAGCCCGGCATTGCCTTCGGCGAACTCTTGCGGGTCTTGCGGGCGGTTGACGCCCGCAAGGTGAAACACAAAATGCACCCCTTGCAGCAGTTCGGGCAATTGGGCCACCGAGTGGCTGCGGGTAAAGCAGCGCACTTGCACATCCTTGCGCTCAGCCAGATGCAATTGCAGGTTTTTGCCAACAAAGCCATCGGCTCCAGTGATAAGCACCGTTTGGGTCATACGCTTAATCCTCTGCCGCCGCCCGCTCGCCACGGGCAATGCGCTGCATGAAGTCGAGCTTGAGCAATAGTGCCTTCATGCCCTCTACATCGAGCCGGGTGGTGTTGTGCGAGTTGTATTCCTCCCCATGCGCACTCTGTGTAAGGCGCGCTTGGCCCTCCTCCACAAACTTGGCGTAATTCAAATCACGGCTATCAGGCGGCACACGGAAATAGTCGCCCATATCCTGGGCACAAGCCATTTCCTCGCGGCTGAGCAGGGCTTCATACAACTTCTCGCCATGGCGGGTGCCCATGATGTGCACCGGGTGATCGGGTTGGCCCATCAGCGCCAAAACGGCCTGCGCAAGCACTTGCACCGTAGCCGCTGGGGCCTTTTGCACGAAGATATCGCCGTTGTTGCCATGCTCAAAGGCATACAACACCAAGTCCACTGCATCGGCCAGCGTCATCATGAATCGCGTCATGGCCGGGTCGGTCACGGTGATGGGCCTCCCAGCAAAGACCTGCTCGACAAACAGCGGAATCACCGAACCGCGCGACGCCATCACGTTGCCGTAGCGCGTGCCGCAAATCACCGTGCCCGTGCCTTCCAAATTCCGGCTGGCTGCGACCATCACCTTCTCCATCATCGCCTTGCTGATGCCCATGGCGTTGATGGGATAGACGGCTTTGTCGGTGCTGAGGCACACCACGCGCTTGACACCTGCGGCAATGGCCGCCTCCAGCACATTCTCAGTCCCCAGCACATTGGTCTGTACCGCTTGCATGGGGTGGAACTCACACGAGGGCACCTGCTTGAGCGCAGCGGCGTGGAAAACGTAATCCACTCCACGCATGGCTTGCTGCACGCTGCGCGCATCGCGCACGTCGCCTATGTAGAACTTGAGCTTGGCGCTGTTATAGCGCTTCCGCATGTCGTCCTGCTTTTTTTCGTCGCGGCTGAAAATTCGGATCTCGGCGATTTCCGTATTAAGAAATCTATTTAGAACAGCATTTCCAAAAGATCCAGTCCCACCGGTAATCAATAAGGATTTATTACCAAACATATTATTTAATAGATTTAACCACATTTAAAAACATATTTTCAGTTAATACAACTGAATCATCAACTTCACTACGCTGCCTCGCAAATTCATACGCTCGAAGAGAGTAAGCATAGATCTGCTCAGCACTCAGCTGGGAAAACTCATCTATGAGGTTTGCAAAAGGCTCTGGACTATCAAGGGAAAATGTCCATCCTACATGATTTTCGACGACCTGCGTCCAAGGCGTGCGGTCGCTTATTAACACTGGCAATCCAGCTAGCAGCGCTTCATAGATGACATGTCCATAATTTTCACCTCGAGTAGGAAGAAAAAATAGATCATGAAGCGAAAGCTCAGAACGAATTGACTCCGGCGCGAGCCTTCCTGCAAATCGACATTCTATGTTGGAACCCAAGGTTCTAATTGAAGCACAACAATCAGCATAATAATCAAGATCTTCTATCGGCCCATATATAGTAAAAATAACTCTGGACTTCACTAATCGCAGGACCTCAATTGCAAAATCAATATTTTTCATTGGAGATACCCGCCCCAAAAAACAAAGCTTAAGAGAGATATCAAATCCATTCACTTTCCTAGAAGGCAGAATTTCAGCTGGATTCGGCGTCAAATTCATTGCAACAAAAATTCTATCTCGATGTATTTCATTAAAACTTTTACTTAAATCAACCAATTCGAATTGAGAAGATAAGTGCCAATTTATATCTTTTGTAAGACCGAATAGCTTCACAAATCTGATATAGCATTTCTTCTTTAATGCCTTCAAAGCCAAAGCATTTTCGGAGAATTCACCACGCGGAGCTAAAATTATTTTCTTTCCAGGCAAAAATCCAAACCTACTTAACAATAGAACCTTAAATGTAAAAACGGAGTCAAAGAAGCCATTAAGATATACTATATCAACCTCCCTAATTACCGCATTCACCGAAAAATAAAAAAAACGGGATTTGCGAAAATCTAAATATTTCACATGAGCCTTACCGACACGATTCCATATATGAGGATCTATGTTTTGATATGGTAGGCTAGAGCCTTTATCGATATTAAGGGTTAATATTTTTATGTTGAATTTATCACCCAGACGCTCTACAAGATTAGATATCGACCTAACAGGCCCACCAGCCAAATAGCCCGGCAAATAAGTCGGATATAAAATTAATATAGAAGGTTTACCACACATTCATTGCTTTCTGCGTTCGAATCTTTAAGTAAAGCGGATATATATTCCACTTCAAAAAAGCGACAAACTTAGCAGGGACAAAATAATGCAAATTCCGTACGAGCGGGTTGTTAAAGCCAAAATTGCCTATATTTAAAACGAGCAGATAAAATGCCCGCAAGAAATTTCCAGGACTTGGATTTATCTTCAATTCATCTGCCGAAATTATGAATTTTATAAAATCTTTGTCTTTTCTATCGAATCTCTCATTATATCTGAGAGATATATCCTTATAGACATTTTGATGCACAATCCACTTTTCACGACTACTTTCTCCACTCGTAACACCAACACCTAAACGATAAACGGCGGCCGGATAATCGATGAAAGATATGTGCTTCGCAAGCAATACCTCCTCGAATCCTTTGATGAAATCCGCGGATAGCCCAACACCAGGGGATTTTTCTACAATATCTGATTCTGACGGCACAAGTAAGTTCAGTGCACGACTAAATCCAACGCTACGGTAGCTCAGAGAATAACGCAATCTACTCTTTATTAATGGTTTATCTCTCTCGATATAATTATTCCATAATATTCTCCTACCATCAGGGTAAAGATGGATTGAGTTGGCCACAACCAACCCGGGTTCTATTGATGGATCGATATCCATAGCAACGAATGCCTCATTAATTAACTTAACCGCATCGATCTCAAGAAAATCATCGCCAGGACAATAAGAAACAACATTTCCAGTATATAGTGTTTTGATTTTTTTCAGGTTGCTTTGCAACCCAATATTCGTCTCATTTCTATATGGCTTTATTATATTTGCATATTTTTTTGCAAACTCCATTATAATATCCCAATTACCGTCAGAGGAACAATCGTCCAAGACTATAATTTCGAATGGCTGAATAGATTGGTTAACCAAAGACTGCAATGTCGCACGAATATAATTCTGCTGATTGTAGGTTATGACTAAAATCGAATGCTGAATTTCAGCCCTTATATCTGGAGGCATCATCATCCCTACTCCTATATCTCTTTTGGTTTCAGCCATCGATATTTTCAGTAAATTAAATTTACATCTCAATTCGCTTAGGACTATTCTTGGCACTGCTTAGTCCTATTGCAATACCCGCAAATGCGTAAAATAACACGCTAAAATATATTAATGAAAATACAATACCGATCCAAAAAATAACATCAGCATCTCGATTAGAGCGCTCCCTTATAAATCGCAACACTCTAGATACCCCTAATGAAAAAAGACATAAGCCAAATAACCCACTTCTAGCGATAATGTTGATAGGCATAAAATTTGGTACACTGTCGATTCGACCAGCTTCATAGAACGTGATCCATGTAGGAATATAGTCACTCGCCGGCAGGCTAATTAGATTAGGGCCCACCCCTGAGAGAATATACCAAGGATTTTTATACAGGAAAATTAGCCCAAGTCGATCAAAGACATCAAAGCGCGAAAAAAAGGCGGGCTCGCCCTCCACAATGGGCATCGACCAATTGGTTCGTTCAACACCAAATACTGCCCCGGCAATTTTTGGGAAAGTTACTTGCTGAATGAAATCAATTTGAAGCAACAACGCGAAAAATATCATTAGAAAAATTGTCAGCAATGGAATGTATTTAATTTTCCCCAATGAATAGATTATTATAATGTTAACCGCAAAAAATATAACCAACCCAGTTGCAGAGTAACTCAGAATTACTGCCAAAACATTTGTAAATAATGCAAAATTTAGGAGCCAATTTGATTTGTATTTCAATATATAATACAAGATAATGCCATAAGCAACAGCCCCCTGTCTACCAAGCAACTTCGGCTCCCCATTCATCCCAAGAAATCTGTCTTTTAAATTGTCTTCAACGTAGAAGAATATAGATTTTATTCTGTAACCAATAAAATAGTCTGCGAATCCAACCCAAAAACTTAATATAGAAACTACGGCAATAATCTGAACAAAAGCCTTAAAATCTAATTTCTTTTCTTTGAATAACCAATAAAAATAGTAAAGAATTATAAATTCATTTACATATCGAACGAGCGAAATTACTGTTCTCCCAGGAGCCGTCTGCGTCCACAGTCGATCCCCAGTGTAATCCGCCCACGGAAATACAAATCCAAATATAATTCCAAGAAAAATTAGGTAGACAAATTCAATATAGAAACTCTTCAACAATTTTCCAACTTTCCGATCTAACAAGACACTTTTTCTAATTAGAAATGGAGTAACTAAGAAGCCAATTGAATTTACCAACAAAAGGCTTGGACCTATATTGGTTCTGAAATTATCAGCGAATAGAGAAAGAATGCACAAACTAAATATTAGCTTATGGTTTCTTCTGTAGATTCCATAAAATAATATTATTACTATTAACAGTGTAGTAAAGTAAGACAATTTAGTTCCATCTTGGCTGTCTGTTGAATTCTAGACGACTCAATATACACATGTCTAAACGGGGGCTGGCAGACATTTTCCAGTCATTCAAAGCACTAGTCGGCATTTTCCGTTGGAGTTGGGCGACAAGAAGTTGCGGTCTTAAAGGACCACATCGAGGTGCACTGCATGCTCTGGTCTCCGCTGAACCAATGTGTCTTAGGAACTTCGGCAATGCGCCCATACAAGAAATCAACCATTCCATTGGTTCCAAGCGTCTTGGCCTTGGTCAGCCCTTGGTCGATGCCCAGCGCCTGGCATATGTAATCAAACTTAGGGTTGGCACTGGCCTTGCGCTCACTTTCGGCGAACAAGTGATTTCCGAACGCCTTACCGTTGTCGCTCACCAATTTGTGGATCATGATCGCGCAGGCCTTGCCAGAGGTAGTTCACATCCATGTAGACAAAGTGGAACTCTCCTGGTTAGGCCTCGCTGAGCATTTTTGGCTTGGTGGTTTTGAGATTGCCCACTGTATGACGACGCAAGTAGCGACCGAGCTCTGCGCTCGAAACATGGGCACTGAGAAATCCCATTGTTACCGCCAGCAAGTGAGCCAGTGGCTGCATCAGGATGCGACGCAGGCGACCCACGACTGCCGGCCGTGCGTGCGGTCTGTAGGTTATGGGCTGCGCGCAAGCACTCACTAAAAACCTGGTGCTTCCTCCACTTGACGACCAACTGACCGAGAATGCCGCGGCAATAAGCCAACTCGCTAGATATTTCTACGCTGACGGCGATATCGGTACCCTTGGCCATCGTGGTGCGTGCGTTCTTGTACAGAGTATTTAGCATGACTTGCAAGTCCTATTCAGCTACAAGGGTCGTATCAATTCTTGCCAAAAACCGCTCAGGCAAAGCAGTTTAGCGCGCCGGCTTCAGTTCTGAAATTATCCAGGGCAATAGCTATCTAATTACTCTGGCTATCTCTATGCCTATTTTTTTATAGCAAAATTTCTCAACTGCTAACTTTTTTGCATTCGTTCCAATATATTGTCTTAACTTGTCGTCAGCGATCAGCCTTGAAATACTATCTTCAATTTCCGACACGCTGCTTGGTCCGCATACGTAGGCGTTATATTCATGTTTAAGATATAGAGTGATATCGCCTACATCAGTGGCAATAATTGCTTTCCCTGCTGCGCAATATTCCGCTAATTTGGTTGGCAACCCCGCATTGGTAAAATCCTCATCTAACTGGCTAACGACTAAAATATCTGACTCGGCCAAAATTTGTTGAACCTCTTTGGTTGATACCCATCCAGGCAAGATGACATGATTAGTTAGATCTAGTTCTTTTACTATGGCCTTCACATCATCATGGAACTGCGATTTTATATAGTTTCCGGCAATCAGCAACTTGATCTTCTTTCCATCTTTGACCAATTCATTAAAGGCTAATATTAAATTGCTAACGCCCTGGTGTTTCCACATACCTCCCACATACGAAATAATAATTTCGTCATCGAGGATTCTGTGTTTCCTTCTTATTTCACTAGAGAATGGCAAATTGATAAATTCATCGGTGTCTACAATAATTGGAACTATGGTCGTCGACGCCTTTTTATTAATGCTTTTAACATATCTTTGAAGGAATCTAGAAATTACGAATATCTCATTACTTAGTCTAGAAAAGATCAATTCGGAAATTCTTGCCATCCTCTGTCTGGCGGTAACATTTTTTGAGAAATCACTATGATAGTCACAAATCTCCCAAAATATTTTCTTACCAATCAGCTTAAGAAAAATTGCCGGAACAATCGAGTCAATTTTGGTATTGTAGAAAAATATCCCCTCAACATTTTTAGCAGTTGCTTTATATACCAGCTCCACCCAAAAAGATATTCGCTCAAGCCAAAATAAATGTCTGTTTAGTTTTTTGCCAAATCGGAGGATTTCAAAATCCTCTATATGGCTTTTATCAACCATAAAATCGTGTGATCTTGGCGTCGCTAAAGATATGTCTATGCCGGCAAATACTAAGCCTCTAAGCAGATCTCGCACACGCCTGTCAGCCGCAGTGTGCCCGGAAATTCGAGGATAAGGGCTGCTATATATAAAATACATCTTCATAACGGAATTCGGCTCGAGTTCTTGTCTCTTAGATTTTCCAGGTAGATTGCACATATTTATCAATTCGTCACGGCTGCTTTTTAACAACGAATCGATCGCCCTCAGCCGTTATAGATCTCAATGACGAGGAAGATTTCGCGTAATATTATCTAGCCCATATTTAGCTGATACATGTCGTCGAAGCCAATAAGAAAGGACGAAAATAGAGAAATTAATGCCTGACGATGTGAATTTAGCGCCCTATTAGTTAATTTATTTATTTATGGTCATATTATTCTATCCCAGATTTTTTGGATGAACCCGAGGGAAAAGGCGGCTGCGACCAAGACGCCAAAATAGCCTATATAAGCATACTGAAAACTCACCCCAATCATCACAATAACCAAGAGCGTCGCCTTAGATGAAATGCTAACTGCATGCCTGCGTCCAAATTCAAAATTCAACTGGCGTCTGCAGTAAATATACGATATCAAGAAACCTACAGCATATCGCGCGATAGCAGCCCATCCAACAGCGTTTAATCCGATTTTTTCAAGGAAATAGTAAATTATTAGGATAAAAATTACGGAGCCAAATAATTCATTTAGAAAATAGAGCCGTCCAAATCCTTTTGCTAAGATGGCATAAGAAAAAATCCACGATAAAACCTTAAAAAAATCTGCCACCACAAAATATTGTGTTAAATGGGCCGCTGGACTAAACTCTCTGGAAAATAGCAAACTAATGACAATGCTAGGAACGGAGATGCAGAATAAAAGAATCCAATATCCAATCGAAAGGCAAATTGAAATCTGCTCTCTTATCAATTCGCCAGATTTCTTTTTATCATGAATTGCGTGTGATAGTCTTGGAAAAAAATTTGTCCCGACTGAACTCACAATGACAGCCATATATGATCCGGAAATTGCGAGACCTGCGCTAACCAGTCCTAGGTTAGTTTCCCCTAAGCGATCACTCACCAAAACTCTTACAGCCAATTGAGTGAGTGTGGCGATCAGGGCAGCGCCAAGATAGGAAAGACCCAGGGAGAATGCCTCCTTGATCTCAAGTAGATCGATTTCTTCTATTTTAAATTTAACTGCGAGAAAAACATGTCTGAGTTTGATTACGCAGAAAAATGTTACAAATAAGGCAGGCGCAAGCAAAAATAGCAAGATTCCATCTGTACTTAATTTCCACAGGAAAAATACCCCAATTAATGCACCCGCTGCGGCGCCAACTACATTCGCAATGGAGCTTTCTCTTATTCGTCCAGTGGCATTTAATATTGAAAGCAAGCCGCCGCTCAAAATTAAGAGGAAAATTCCAAATGCGAACTGAAATTCGTCAATTGAAACATTTTTAAAGAAATCAAACTTATTTAAATTTAATGCCGCCAAGTACCCTAAAATCAATCCTGCAATTGAGAGAATTAAGAATATTGCGATTGCGGATCGTACTGATCGACTGGCAAGTTTATCGTTACCCAAATTTCTAGCGATTTGGCGCGGGACTGAATTTTGTGTACCAACCGAAATAAGTGTTGATGCTGTAGTTAACAGATTTTGCAGCAGAGATATCTGGCCAAAACCTATAGGCCCTAGCAGTACGGCTGCTACCTTATTTTTCAAAAAACCAACTATCATAAGGATAAATGATGCAAATGCCGTAAGCAAAGACGCATCCAAAAGTTGATTTCTTGATTTGGCCTTGTTATTCATTTAAGTTTTTAAGAAGATTATTACTATTTATCTCATTGATAACAAGATCGGCATCTTCAATACTTAAATGCGGCCCTATTGGCAAACTTATTAATTTCTCGGCTAAGCTTAGCGCTCCTGGGTATTTTCTATCAGCAAACTCTTGGTAGGCTAACTGCTTGTGAGGCGGAATCGGGTAGTGAATCAATGTGTCGACACCTGCGTCGCTAAGCGCCTTTTTCAGAGCATCTCGATGGGGATGTTGCAAGACATAAAGATGCCATACGGGTTCAGCCCATTCCGGGACATATGGCAATGCAATCGAATTATCGGCCAAGCCCTGCTGATACCTTTTTGCAATAGCACGACGTCGAGCATTCCATTGATCGAGATTCGCCAACTTCACGCGCAGAATGGCGGCCTGCAACGGGTCAATCCTGCTGTTGTAGCCCTTCACCTCGTTGACATATTTCACGCGCGAACCATAGTTGCGCAGAACGCGCAGGCGGTCGGCCAGTTGTGGGTCGTTGGTGGTTACCGCGCCCCCGTCGCCCATAGCGCCGAGGTTCTTACCAGGATAAAAACTCCAAGCTACGGCATCGCCATGTGCGCCTAAGCGCCGGCCCTTGTAGCGCGCGCCGTGGGCCTGCGCGCCGTCTTCGAGCACGCGCAGACCGTGCTTGCGGGCGATGGCAAGGATGGGGTCCATGTCAGCCGGCTGACCATACAGGTGCACTGGCAGGATGACGCGGGTAGCTGGCGTAATGGCCGCTTCAATTAGCGCCGGGTCGATGTTGTAGGTGCGCGCATTAGGCTCCACCGGCACGGGCACGGCGCCGCATTGGCTGACGGCCAGCCACGTTGCGATGTAGGTGTTGCTGGGCACGATGACTTCGTCGCCCGGCCTCACATCCATGGCCAGCAGGGCCAGGTGCAGTGCATCCAGCCCGTTGGCCAGGCCGATGGCATGCTGTGCCTGACAGTAGGCGGCAAACTCGGCCTCGAAAGCCTCGACTTCGGGCCCGAGGATGTAATGGCCGCTCGCCAAAACTCGGGCGATTGCCGCGTCAATTTCGGGTTTCAGCTCTAGGTAAGCCGCGCGCAGATCCAGAAAGGGGATGTTCATGCTTGCCAGCGTCCGCGCATGAAGTCGGCGTAGTCGCGGTAGTAGTCGGTTTCGTCATACTTGTTGGAGGCCAACACCATTAACACCGCGCCAGACGAAAAGTTGTCCAACTCGCGCCAGATCATGGGGCAAACATACAGCCCGCTGTATGACCGATTCATATGGACTCGTTTTTTATCTTTACCGTCATCCAGCACCACGTCAAAGCTGCCCGACATGGCAATGATGAGTTGATGCAAGTCCTTGTGCGCATGGCCGCCACGCTCGGCACCACCGGGTACGTCGTAGAGGTAATACACGCGCTGAATATCAAATGGAATATGGCTGCCAGCCTCAATAAATGTTAGATTTCCACGCGGATCGGAAATTTTAGGTAATGAAACTATCTGGCATGCATCAATGCTGTATTTCATACTAATGACCTTATCTTCATTTCGTGGCCCTAGCAGGGTTGCCCACCACTGTAGCACCCGACGGAACGTTCTTGGTTACCACACTGCCCGCACCCACAATTGCTCCTCTGCCAATGCGCACACCTTTTAGAATTATGACGCCAAAACCAATCCACACATCATCTTCGATGACGATTTCGGATTTCGACACTTGTTCAAAAGCGAAAGCTTGGCCAAGAATTTGTTTACGACGCTCATCTAAATTTATCGGATGCAAGTCCGTATCAATTATCAAACCCCCTGCTCCTATTTGAACTCGGTTGCCTATGAGCACTGATTTATAAGCCGTGATTGCGACGCCATTCAAGTCGCAGTTATCGCCGATCCTTATCATGGAATTTTTTCCGACTACAAATTTTACCCCTGTTGGAATTGGCGTGTTTGAGTTTTCATTATCAGAATTTAATATGGTGTCATTTCCGATTTCCAGTAGGCTTCCAAATTCGTTTTTAATAATTGGCAGCCTGCCTAGCACCAGCACCTTACCCATAAGAGTCACCCCACGACTTTTGAAGTAATCTCTTTCATGATCAGACATGACGTGCGAGTTCAGCTTATTTTTCATTGGTGATTTATGAAAATCAGTCATTGGCGCCTTTCCATTAATAGATCGCATTTGAAAATTCGTTCACCGATTCAAGAATCAAATCCGGTTCATAAACTTGCAAAATCTCTTTACTCAGAAAACCAGTGAGTACAGCGCACGTCTTCATGTTTAAAAACTTGCCAACCTGTATATCGTTGCCAGTATCTCCCAACAACCAGTCGCTCGCACTGAGTCCGGCGACATGGGTAGCGATCAATGATTCTTTACTATGCCTTTGCTCAGTAACCAATACCCGCTTGAAATACTGAGATAAATCCAGATTTGTAAGCTGGACCAGAGCAGGGTGGCGAAATTGTCGGGCGGTACACACATATAAGTCCGCCTGCTTTTGCAGGGCTTCAAGGGTGGTATGGATACCTATAAAATTGCTGTCTAGCCCCAGATACTGTGGAGACTCTATCAATGCCATCCACTGCACAACAAATCGCGCGATCTGGTCTTGCCCATAACCAAGCTCGGACGATAGTATTGTCTCGTTCGAGGTTCGCTTTTGTTTAAAACCCCAGTACTGCTCGTAGGAAAACGAAGAGTCTGGTGCGAGATGCTGAAACAAACGGTACAACCGCAATTTCGAATCGATCAGAGTACCATCGAGATCAAAAACAATGTTCACGCTAGCCCCGTCATGTAAGCGTATTCCGCCTTCAGGCCGGTACTTAGGGCAGTCTCGGCAGGCGACAGATGCTGACGCATTTTGGCATTGTCAACAATGTAGTTTCTCTTGACTCCGCCAAATTCTCTTTCGGAAATTTCAACAGGCTTACCACTGACCGCGATGAGTAGGTCTAGCAACGCACGTATTGAAACAGCAACTCCACCAACCACGTTGATAGGGCCTACATCCTTGCGCAAATTGACCGCCTGCAAAATGGCTGTAACCACGTCATCTACATAGATGAAGCTTCGAATTTCGCTGCCATCGCCCCAAAGCTCAACGGGTTCACCAGCCAAGATGTTCTTAATGGACCTAGGCAGCACCTTTGCATATTTCTCCTCGCCAGGTCCGTACACATGGCCGATTCGTAACACTTGGCTCATGATCCCTCGCTCGGTCGCGTACAGGTTTACCATGCGTTCGCCATAAAGCTTGGACAGCCCGTACAGCGAAGCCGGCATCGTAGGCGTATCTTCGCAGATGGTGCCATTCACATTGGCGTACACGTCCACGGTGCTAAGAAAGACGATCTTCTTCAGGTTTTCCCAAGGCAGAGCCAGCAGTTTTTCCGTGAACGTGATGTTGCCGTTGCAGCCTGCAAGTCGGTTGGCTTCGGCGCCGCTTTTTGGAATGAATGCACCAGCGTGGATCAGCACCTCGGCCTCTTCCACCAGGGCCAGCTCGGCAGGGTTTAGGCCGAAACCAAGCTCACCGCTGTAGATGATGTGGCTACCCTCGGTCGGGCGTGAACTGAACGCCGTCACGCCAGCACCGTAGGCAAAGCGTGCGGCCTGCAACAGGCGGGACCCGATAAAGCCGGAGGTCCCCGTTATAACCATATTCATGTGAACTGAATCTCTTGCGCGACCGCATCCTGCGGCATCAAGCGCGGCACTACATCCATGCCGCGCAACCAAAGCAACCCGTTGGGGAGCGGATTGATCTTCTTTTCCAGCTGCGGAAATTCCCCATACAGGACGATATCCTTAAATATTTCTGGCATATTCAAACCCGCCTCGGTGAAAAACAGGACAGTCGTAAAGAATCTGGATATATTTATTTCAGTCGGATTCGGCACACCGTTTCTGTCGTAGGCCATATCGACACCAAAAATTCCGTGCGGTTTAGACGTAATTGCCTTGATGCTGTCAATAGCAATCTTTGTAACTTGTTCGTTTTCACAAGTTATTCCGACCTTTGTTACTCCAGTGACACCAGAAATACTCCGATTTCCATGGGTCCAGCCGCGACGTTCTCGGGACTGCGCTACTACCAATTCACCTTCGTACCAGATGGATAGCCATGTAACCGTATTTGGCGTAAGCATTTCGGCCGCAACGAAATCTCCCCAACCGTTGTAATGATCAATCCAAGCCTTAGCTAGTGTATAGTCGCTGGTCGGTATCGCCCCCTTACCTCCACCTCCAATAGAAGATGCGCGCAGCCATATCTTTCCTGCGTCATCGCGCAGAACGGCGAAAGCCTCGCGCAGATTCTCTTCGTTATTGATCATAATATTGCGGGGCACAAGCACGCCAGCGTTCCTGAAAGCTAGGTAGGACTTGTACTTATGCACGCAAGTGTCTATTACGTCGTGCTCTGGCATATACAACTTTGTGCCGCTGGCCAAAATTTCATCCCGAATCAACGAGGCATGGAATATTTCTAAGTCATTTTGGAAATGCACCAAATCGGGCTTTTCCAAATTTAATATTTGCAATAGCCGCTCTTTGTACGCTGGTGAGTTAGCGTAAGGGATATAGAACTTCTTACTGGCCTGCGACAGAACTAAGTCAAGTGGCTCGGAACCAATTCCGATTACTGTCTCCTTTTTTTTGCCTATAAGCAAGGACTTAATAACCCCTTCAGAGGGTGCGCCGCCTGCGCCAGCAATTAGTATTTTTGACATTGAAAGTTAATTTAAATAAAATGCATGTCCCTGTCACCATCAGGGCGCCAAGTTTTGCGTCACGGGCCAGCACGGGTTGGTCCACGTCATCAGCTAGTAGTCAGCAGCCAATATACGGAATCGACCCGAGCCTGCGAGAACCATGCCGGAAAGCGCTGGTACTTGGCTCATGTTCGGAAAGGCAATGACGCGCTGCGCTTGGCGACCTACATCAATCAGTACCTTTTTGGAGCCGATTGCACAGCACGGACATGCGTTAGCGTGTGATTCTTCATATTTTACTTTGTGCGACTACCTAACTACATTGGGACGCCATTTTTGCCGGCCAAACCCAGGAACGAACTTCATTTACTATGATTTAAATAGCTGGTAACACTTAATGGGCGTGCGCAACTGGGAATTTTTGTCATATTTGCTGCTCGACGTATCACGGCATCGCGAGTGCCAGCCCTTCGCCGATGCGCTGCGTAGGCGCGTACCCCTGTAAACTCTGCGCTTTGCGAATGTCAGCCAGACTGTGGCGCACTTGTCGCCCGCGCGAAAGTCGCGTTGCACGGGCTGGGCGCCGGCCAAGTGCGGGTAGCACAGCTGCAGATTCCGGTGTAACTGCGCGCAAAGGTCATTTAAGGTAGTGCGCTCGCCCACGGCAACGTTGTAGACTTGGTTCAACGCGCCGGGGCTTTGCGACGTCGCGGCCAGCAGGTTCGCTTGCACTACGTTCGCAATACAGCAGAAATCATGACTGGTTTCGCCGTCGCCGTTGATATAGACCGTCTCGCCTTTGATCAGGCTGGCAATCCACCTGGGCATGACAGCGACGTAGGCGCCTTCAGGGTCTTGGCGGGGGCCGAACACATTGAAGTAGCGCAGGCCAATGGTGCTGAAGCCATAGCAGCGCGCAAACACTTCAGCATACAGCTCGTTTACATATTTGATAACGGCGTAGGGGCTCAGCGGCTTGCCAATGGCATCTTCCGCCTTGGGCAGGCTGGGGTGGTCGCCATAGGTGCTGCTGCTAGCGGCGTAGGTGAAGCTTTTAACCTTGGCGTCACGCGCAGCCATCAGCATGTTGACAAAGCCGGTGATGTTGGCGGCGTTGGTGGTGATGGGCTCCTGCAGGCGGCGCGGCACGCTGCCCAGCCCGGCTTGGTGCAGCACGTGGTCAATGCCCTCGCAGGCACGCTGGCAGTCGGCCAGCTCGCGGATGTTGCATTGGATGAAGCTGAAGTGGGCCCACTGCGCGGGGGTGACGAGGGTTTGCACTTCATCCAGGTTGCGCTGGTGGCCGGTGTCAAAGTTGTCCAGCCCCACCACGGGCTGATCGCGCTTGAGCAAGGTTTCCAGCAGGTTGCTGCCAATGAAGCTGGCCGCGCCGGTCACAAGCCAGATGCGCGGGGTGGCGCGCAATTGGGCCTGCAAGGTTTGGTAGGCAGTGGGCTCTTGCATTTTTGCTAATTTTGATAGCTGCTAACGCTTACTGGGAAAGCGCTAGAGGCTGTTTTTAATCATTTTTCAGATAGTTCATGCGCTTGCCTGAGTTGTGCGGTTTTACAGCCGCCCATCGGCCGAACCCAGCGGAAGGACGCCCTTGACGTCAAACAGCACGGCGCCGCTTTGGCCCAGAGCCTTGATGCCAGTTTCGCCCAGCTCTACAAACTGGCGGTGCCCAACAGCCAGCACGATGGCGGAGTATTGGCCTGTATCAGGGGTGGGCATGTCGGCCAGGCATTGCAGACCGTATTCGTGCTTCGCCTCGGCCACGCTGACCCATGGGTCATACACATCGACCTGGGTGTTGTAGCCCTGCAGGGTGCGCACGACGTCCACCACTTTGGTGTTGCGCACGTCTGGGCAGTTTTCTTTGAAGCTGAGGCCCAGCACCAGCACGCGGCTGCCCAGAACGGGCAGGCCCTTACGCAACATCAGCTTGACGGTTTGATCGGCGACGTGGGTGGCGACGTTGTTGTTTACCCGCCGGCCTGCAAGAATGACCTCGGGGTGATAGCCAACTTCCTGGGACTTGTGGGCTAAGTAGTACGGGTCCACACCGATGCAGTGCCCTCCAACCAGCCCGGGACGAAAGGGCAGGAAATTCCATTTGGTGCCGGCCGCCTGCAGCACCTGCAGCGTGTCTATCCCCAAGCGAGCGAAAATTAGGCTTAGCTCGTTCATCAGAGCGATGTTGACGTCACGCTGGATGTTTTCGATGATCTTGGCGGCCTCCGCCACCTTCAGGCTGCTGGCTTTGTGGGTGCCGGCGGCAATGATCTGGCGGTACAGCGCATCCACCGCGTCCGCCGCTTCGGGTGTGCTGCCGCTGGTGATCTTCTTGATTTTGGTCAGGGTATTGACTTTATCGCCAGGATTGATGCGCTCGGGGCTGTAGCCGCAAAAAAAGTCCTGGTTGAACTTCAGGCCGCTCGTTTTTTCCAGCACCGGCACGCACACTTCCTCGGTGGCGCCGGGGTACACGGTGGACTCGTAAATCACCACGTCGCCCACTTTGAGTGCCTTGCCCACGGTTTCGCTGGCTTTGATGAGGGGCGTCAGATCGGGCCGGTTGGCCTGGTCCACCGGGGTGGGCACGGTGACGATGAAGACTTGGCAGGCGTTCAGGTCGGCGGCATGGCTGCTGAACTGGAGCTGGCTGGCTTCGGCAAGCTGGGGCGGCTCCACTTCCAGCGTGCTGTCGTGGCCCGATTGCAGTTCGGCAATGCGGGCAGTGTTGATGTCAAAGCCCAATACGGGGCGGTGCTTGCCGAATTCAACAGCGAGCGGCAAACCCACGTAACCCAGGCCGACGATGGCGATGCGCGCTTCCGTAAGGTTCATAAGAATCTGCCAATGGCAGGAAAAGGAGAGCAGGAAAAGGAGAAAAAATCTGCAGACTCGGAGACTCGCAGCGGAAAGACATTCTAGACAGTGCCACTGACAAGCTGGTGCCTGTGCATGGGGGGGCGAACCGTGTCAATTTGTAAACGCATCCTGGCGTCCGCGATTTATACTTCGCTGCTTGCCCTCTGCCGCTTTTGGCCCCAAGATTTCTGCCCTCATGCCCCATTTCGCTTCGTTCCCTCGCCCTCTGCCCGCCTTGTTGACTGCCGTCGCGCTGGGCTGGACGCTGATGGCTTTGCCCGCAGCAGCACAAGAAGGCGTGGCCCTGCGCACTGAAACTTCTGCGTCCAAGCCGGCGAAGGTGGCGCCTGGCCTGGATGCCGCAGCGCGCAAGCTGCAGGAGGCTGGCGCCGTGCCCAGCGCGCTTGACTCTGACTACAAGATCACGCCCAGCGATCTGCTGGAGATTGAAGTGTTTGGCGTCAGTGAGCTCAAGCGCACGGTGCGCGTCAACACCAGCGGGCAGATTGCCATGCCGCTGATTGGGACCATCAGCGTAGCGGGCCTGACCCCATCGGACGCCGAAGCGCTGGTAGCGCTGCAGTACGCCAGCAAGAATTTTTTGCAGGACCCGCAGGTCTCCATTTTTGTGAAAGAGTTCACCACGCAGCGCATTACGCTTGATGGCGCGCTGACCAAGCCGGGGGTGTACCCGCTGACAGGGCAGATCACCCTGCTGCGCGCGCTGGCCATGGCGGGCGGTGGCGGCCAGCTGGCCGACATGGAAAACGTGATGCTGTTTCGCGTAACGCCCGAGGGCGAGAGCGTTTCGCAGAAGTACGATGTGCTCAAGATTCGCAAGGGCGAGGCACTCGACCCCATGTTGCAGAACGACGACGTGGTGGTAGTCAACCGGGTGGAATCCCGCGTCACGCTGCGCGACTCGCTGTTCCGCGACATCATCGATACGCTCAACCCGTTTGCTTCCGGCTACCGCAATATCGCAACCCCCAATTGAAGCCCGCTCGCTTCGCGAGCGCCCTGGGTGGCTCGCCGCCCTGATGCCACTTTTTGCGCGCCATGACCCAAGACCCCAACACGCCCGAGCCTGAAAATCTGCCCGCCCCGCACCGCGGCCCCGCACCCTCGCATGCGCTGCAGTTGCGCGGCAACCACGCGCTGGGCATGCCCATGCCCGCGCACGGGGCCACACCAGACGATGACGATGACCTGCTCGATTTGCGCGACCTCTGGCGCATGGTGGTCAAGCACAAGGGGCTGCTCCTGTCCGTCGCCATCGCCGGCCTGCTGGTGGCGGTGCTGCTGAGCTTTATCAAGACGCCGCTGTACCTGGCCACCACCACGGTGCAGGTGGACAAGCGCGCCGCGCGCGTGGTGCAGTTTGGGCAGGATGCCGATGCCTCACAGGATTTGGACGACCGCACTGGCATGGGCACCCAGCTGGAACTGCTCAAAAGCCGGGTGCTGGCCGAGCGGGTGATTGACGAATTGCGGCTGGACCGCCAGGGCCTACCCATGCCCACCGAGGCTACAGCCGAAGGCGATGCGCCGGCCGTGGCGGAAGGCGACGCAGACGCGCCTGAGGCCACGGGCTGGAAGGCCATGGCGGGGAGCCTGCTGGAACGCATGAAGGACAGCTACGGCAAGATTCGCGATCCGTCGTCCAACAACGCAGAACGATTGAACCGCGAAGGGGTGATCAGCGCTTTTCAAAACACCGTCAAGGTGGAGCAGGTGCGCAATTCACGCATGTTGAATATTCAGGTGGAAAATGCCAACCCGCAGCTGGCGGCGCGCATTGCCAACAGCGTGACCGACGCGTTCATTGCGCTGAACCTGGAGCGGCGCATGGATTCGTCGTCCTACGCCAAGACCTTTCTGGAAACGCAGCTGGGCCTGACCAAGGCGCGGCTTGAAGAATCGGAGCGCAAGCTGAACGAATACGCGCGCAGCAAAAACATTCTCACGCTGGACGAAAAAACCAACGTACTGAACCAGACGTTCACCGAATATTCCACGGCTTTGACCAAGGCCGAGCAGGAAGTCATCAAGACCGAATCGGACTACGAGGCCATCAAGACGGCGCCGAACACCGCGCGCCAGGTGCTTGAGAGCGTGACCATTCAAAACTACAAGGACCAACTGAGCAAGCTCGACCAGGCCTACCAGGAGGCGGCCAAGGTCTACAAAGACGACTTCCCCAAGATGAAG
>Ga0066476_100132_pt1 | contig 22283 bp, 24 predicted proteins | sample LakWasM112_LOW13_2_FD_59558 | JGI IMG/M metagenome (GOLD analysis project Ga0066476, IMG submission 59558) | Freshwater sediment methanotrophic microbial communities from Lake Washington under simulated oxygen tension - Sediment Metagenome 112_LOW13 | ecosystem: Environmental > Aquatic >... | reverse complement strand
CACCAGGTTTGCAAAGCCTGTGGCTGGATTCCGCATTGCCGTTACTGCGATGTGAGTTTAACCTTTCATAAGTTCAAGAATAAACTACAGTGCCATTACTGCGGAACGGTTTATCCGACTTTTACAACCTGTGAAGCCTGCGGCAGTCATGATTTTATGCAGCTGAATTTTGGTACAGAGAAAGTGGAAGAGCAGCTGCAGGAATTATTTCCCAAAGCAAGGATTGCAAGGATGGATTATGATACAGTAAGTGGCAAGACGGCACATGATCAGCTGATTCAGCAATTTGAACAGCACAAGATTGATGTGCTTGTTGGTACGCAGATGGTGGTGAAAGGATTGGATTTTGAGCATGTGAATTTGGTAGGCATACTGGATGCCGACAGTTTGTTAAGCTTCGCTGATTTCCGGGTGAACGAACGGGGCTTTCAGTTGATGGAACAGGTAAGTGGTCGTGCAGGACGGAAAGATGCATTGGGAAATGTATTGATACAGGTGGCGAATATCAATCATCCTGTATTGAAATATGTAAAGGCGCATGATTATAAATCTTTTTTTGCTGAAGAGATCAATGGAAGACGGCAGTTTTTTTATCCGCCCTTTTCAAGATTGATTCAATTAACCTTCCGGCATAAGTTTAAAGAAGTGGTGGAAGAAGCTTCAATGATGGTGGCAGAAAATATGAAACCTTTGCTGGGTAATTATATGGTTGGTCCGGCAGAACCGGTAGTGAACCGTGTACGCAACCAGTATTTAATGGAGCTGGTATTGAAACTGCCGAAGGATGCACAGTTGCTTCACCAGGCTAAGGAAATGATTTTGGCACAGGCGGTGCATTTACACAATCATACAAAGTTTAAAAGTGTGGTAATGATTGCGGATGTAGATAAGGTATAAAAACATCGAACTCTCAAATAAAAAAGCGCAGAATAACAATTCTGCGCTTTCCAATACTCCTCTTATTGCTTATTGAATTGCCGTAACTCCTTTCCTGTTTTTCAACTCATCAATTTCTGTTTTCAACTGATCAATCTGTTTCTGCTGTTCAATGATGGATGCCACTAGTACAGGAATCAGGCTGGTTTCATTGATCGTTGAAATGGTTGCATTTTTGTAATTGTTCTTGCCCAGCATATAGGGTATTCTTTTTTCTTTTACGAGTTCAGGAAATACAGCCTGTATATTTTCTGCTAAAAAGCCATACTGCTTTCCGGTTTGCAGGTTCAGCTGTTTGTATTGTTTGGTATTGTATTCAAAGCTGATGGGTTGTAACTGTGTGAGTTTATGAACCGGGTTGCTGATGGAATTGATGTTCAGTTTTGTCTGCTGATCGTTCAATGCTTGTGAAAAAGCAGCAGTTGAAATAAAAAGCGATAATGTAATAAATGAGAGATGCTTTATAGAAATCGACATAAGATTAATATTTATGAGTTTATATAGAAGTTGCCAGAACAGCCAACTAGCTATACAGGAATTGATTTGAGTAAAAAAAATGATCTATGCCTGTTCCGGAGGCGGGGTGGGGTTGGAGAGGTTTACCTCTTCTGCAAAAAATATAACAGAGTAAGGTGGTTTTTCTTTTTGTGCCGGTATTTCCGGGGAAATGAAATTGGCCGCAGCTGTATAGAGTTGATAGTGTTCCTTTGTTTCTGACTCCTTTTGTTCTTCCTGTTGCCGACTGTTGTCTTCATCCGTATTAGCGAACAGATCAATGTCAGTATATAAGTCAGTAAATGGAATAATGACTGAAATGCTGTTTAAAGCAAATAGAAAGATCAGGCATATGGAAAGCAATTTCTTTGTCAACAGTCAATAATTTTCAAAGTGCAAATTTAGCTGAAGCTCTTAGTAGAAAGAGCCTGGCTGTTTTATTTAATATTTTCTTAAGAACTTTTTTGGGATTCTATTTTTCGTGAAAATTATTGCCGGTGATGATAATGCTTTCTGATTTAACGGGGAAACTGAAGAAGGATAACCGTGAAAGCAAAATCCCCGCCAGGCGGGGATCAGCATTGTGTAAATTTCTTTCCATCATTTAGGTAAATTTTAGTTTTCAGAGGTACTGATGGCGGTTTTACACGGATATGATAATAAGGTTAGAGCATTCATTGGATTTGGACTCTGTCTGTTGGTTTTCATCCAAAGGATTCAGGTTGTTCGAATGGATTTGGATTTCCTGAATGCGGGGACAAAAATAAAGCAAATGCAAATAAAAAGATCAGTAATAGTACTTATGAAATATACGTATTTACAAGTACTGGTTTTACGCTGAAATTTTCCTTTGGCAGCAGAAATGGAAGCTTACAGAGACTAGTGACGGGATAGATAGGTGTAACAAAAAAATATGTGCTCAATGTTCAAACTTCCTTATTTTTGCAGTCTGACCATTTGGTCAAACCATTTAATCAGGATTATGGACATATCATCAGAAACAGAAAAAAAGATACTGGAAGCTGCCCGCAAGGTGTTTGAAACGAAGGGTTACAACGGTACCCGTATGCAGAAGATTGCGGATGAAGCAGGCATCAGCAAAGCATCTCTGCATTATTATTTCAGGAGTAAGGATAATCTTTTTGAAAAGATTTTCAATGATGCGCTGGATGAATATCTCCCTTTGGTAAGCACTTGGGCAGGCAATGATTTGAGCTGGGAAGAGAAAGTGGAGCAGTTTACAAAAAATATGATTGAGTTCATTCGTCACGGACGTATGCTGTTCCTGATCAGGGAAGTGAACCGTAATCCGCAGATACTGGAAGAGCGTATTAAACGTAAAGCAAAGTCTCAGAACAAATTTGTTGTTTATTTTGAAACAGTGCAGAAATCAAAAAGCATCCGGACTGTAGATCCGAATTATCTCTACATCATCCTTAATTCAATTTGTTCATTTCCTGCAATCAATAAAGAAATGTTTCAGCGGGCTCTACGGCTTAGCTCAAAACAATACGAAGCGCTGATGGAAGGATACGCCAGGGCTGCGGCCGACTTTTTTATACACGCAATTAAAAAGCAATAAAACAATGGTTAGAAAATTTATAATAAGTGCCTTTATTTTCCTGTTTGTTTTAAAAGGGGAAGCGCAACAACATTGGTCACTTGATCAGTTGCTCGAAAAAGCAGTTGAACATTACCCGGCCACAAAGCAAAAGGAGTATGTTCGCTCATTGGGGAAAGAGAATGTAAAAATTCTCGGGTTTAACGAATACCCGCAGGTAAGTGTTACCGGGCAGGCTACTTACCAGAGTGAAGTAACGAAGTTTTCGTTTCCGGGTATTGTGAGTCCCAAGCCCGATAATTATAATATAGGTCTTGATCTGCGTTATCCCCTAACTGAGTTTGATGTGTTGAAGTCAAAAAAAGAAATAGAGGAGGCAAGAACAGAACTTGGCATTCAGCAGCTGGATATTGATCTGCAAAAGGTAAAAGAAAGAGTGACTGCTCTCTATGGAAATATTCTGTTGCAGAAAGAAAATAAAAAAATACTGCTTGTACGCAAATCAGAACTTGAAACGCAAACAAAAAAAGTTGCTTCGGCTGTTGCCAATGGGGCCGTATTAAAAAGCAATCAACTTGTGCTGGAATCAGAAATACTGAGTACTGAACAGAAGGTAGCGGATATTGATGCAACACTTACTGCTCTTACGCAGGAGCTTTCCTTACTAACGGGAATTACCATTGCCGCTGAGAATGATTTTGTATTGCCTGCGGCTGATCTCCTTCAAGCAGAGATCAACCGTCCGGAAATTAAACTGTTTCAATCTCAGATAGGCCTGTTAACAATGCAGGATAAATTGCTGAAAAAAGAAAACAGGGCAAAACTATATTTGTTCGGGCAGGGATTTTATGGAAGACCCGGCTATAATTTTCTCAACCAGAGTTTCAGGCCTTATGGTATTGCAGGTGTTGGTATTAACTGGAATATCAATAACTCAGTAACACTAAAAAATAAAGAGAAAACAAATGCCATCAACAGGCAAATTGTAGAACAGCAGCAAACGACATTTGAATTGAATCTGCAAACAGCTTTGCTGCAAAAGCAAACGGAGATCAATAAATATCAGTTCATCATTTCAAAAGACCAGGAAATTGTGGGCAAACGGAAGGAGATTTTAAAAGTTGCTTCCAGTCAGCTGGAAAACGGAGCAATTACATCTACTGAATATATTACGGAACTCAATGCTGAGAACAGTGCTGAGCTGAATTTATTATTTCACCAGATACAAAGAGTTATTGCAAGAGTGCAGTATAATTCCCTTGCCGGATATTAATCTTATTAACGAATTACAATCAAATACAATGCAGGAAGAAGCAGTAAAAAAATCGAAATTTAAACCAATCAATCTCATCATCATCAGTGCCGTTGTTCTTATAGCAGCATTTTTCGGAGTGCGTTTCTGGATGAAAGCACAGCATCATGAAACAACAGACAATGCACAGATTGATGCAATCATCACCTCAGTAAGAAGCGCTGTTTCCGGGTTTGTAACAGAAGTGCGGTTTACCGATAACCAGTTTGTGAAGAAGGGAGATACACTTGCCCTGATTGATGATAAGGATTATAAAGCAAAAGTAATGCAGGCTAAAGCAATGCTGCAAAGCGCCGAAGCACAGACCGGCATTTCAAGATCTGCTGCACAGGCGGCTATGCAGAATGCATCAGCTTCAACAATCAGTTCGTCTGCATTGCAATCAAATATCAGCGCTGCGCAGGCACGCTTAAGCAAAGCACAGAAAGACCTGGACAGGATTGAAAAAATGTTTGCAGATGGTGCCGCCACGCAACAGCAGCTGGATGCTGCACGTGCAGAATGGCAAAGTGCTAAAGCATTACACGAAATGGCACAACGGCAATATGCAGCGGCAACTACACAAACAACCGTTACCAAATCTACTGCACAGGCACAACAGGGACAGATAAGTGTTTCGGGCGCATTGGTGCAGCAACGTCTTGCTGAACTTGAACTGGCAGAAACACAATTAAAGAATACAGCTATCATTGCTCCGCATGATGGGATTGTTTCTAAGAAATCAATTGAAGTTGGTCAGCTGGTACAATATGGTCAGCCGGTTTGTTCTGCCGTTGAAATCAATAATCTCTGGGTGGTTGCCAACTTTAAAGAAACACAATTAAACAAAATCAGGATCAATCAGAACGTATCCATCAAACTGGATGCATATCCTGAACTGAAATTAACAGGCGTGGTTGAATCAATTGGCGGGGCTACGGGTGCAAGATTTGCTTTATTGCCTCCTGATAATGCAACAGGCAATTTTGTAAAAGTGACACAACGGATTCCGGTTCGTATCAGGTTGAATAAGAATTCAGATAAAGAGCATTTACTGGCGCCCGGATTAAGTGCGTTTGTTGATGTGGAAATAAATTAAACATGCAGGCAAAAGAATTAACACAATATCCTGTTGGTGCTGAGCGGGCTATCCTCATCATTACTGCCATCAGTGCTTCACTGTTGCAATTGATTGATACGTCAATTGTAAACGTATCATTAAGAGAGATCAGCGGAAGCCTTGGTGCAACTACAACAGAAATTGCATGGACAGTCACTGCCTATGCAATCTCCAATGTGATTATGATTCCATTGGCGAGTATGCTGAATAACTTATTCGGAAGAAGAAATTATTTTACCATTTCTATTCTCATATTTACCGTTGCTTCTTTTTTCTGCGGCACAGCTGATTCATTATTTACACTCGTGCTCTGGCGATTTATCCAGGGAATAGGAGGAGGTGCATTGCTTACTACAGGACAAACAATTATTGTAGAAGCATTTCCACCGGAAAAGATGGGAACAGCTAATGCAATATTTGGAATGGGCGTTATCCTTGGTCCAACATTTGGTCCAACACTTGGTGGTTATATCACTGACAATTATTCATGGCATTGGATCTTTTTCATCAACGTTCCGATTGGACTGGCAGCTGCTTATCTTTCATGGACCTTTGTAAAAAATAAAGCAGGTGCACAGAAACCACCAAAAATTGACTGGACAGGAATTATATTACTCATTATTTCGGTCGGGTTTTTACAATACGTACTGGAAGAAGGAACTGCACAGGATTGGTTTGAAAGCAGGGAGATTGTGATCATGACGATCATTACAGTACTTGGATTTATTGGCTTCATCTGGCGTGAATGGACTTATCAATATCCTGCAGTGAACATCAGGTTACTGGCCAGCTGGAATCTTGCACTCGGATCCATATTGAATTTTGTAGTTGGTTTGATCTTACTGGCAACTGTTTTTGTATTTCCGTTGTTTGCACAGATTGGGTTGGGATGGACGGCAACGATGACAGGAAACTTTATGATCTCCGGTGCACTTGCTTCTGCGCTTTCGATGATGATCGTTGGACGTTTAATGTCGAAGGATGTGAATCCGAAAACAATTATGATTGTAGGTGCAGTGATGATCTTTGTTTTTGCCATACTCATGAGTTTTTCTTCACCCGAATCGGGAGAGAAAAACTTTTTCTGGCCGTTTATTCTGCGTGGATTCGGTATCGGCTTAATGATGTCGCCCGCCATGGTGCTTTCGTTGAAAGGATTAAAAGGACTGAACCTTGCACAAGGTGCGGGCTTGAGTAATATGATCCGTCAATTGGGCGGTGCAGTTGGTATTGCAATCATGAATGTGTTTCTCACACACCGTAATGTGGCCAATGATAATTACCTCGTACAGCATTATAATATTTATAATGAAGCGTTCCAGGAAAAAGTAAACCTGTTTACACAGAATTTTATGTCGCAGGGATATTTTAAAGAAGATGCACAACAGATGGCGTATAAGCTGCTCGATCTTTCTTTATTTAAACAGCAGTCGCTCATCAGTTATAATAACGTGTTCTGGACGGTGGGTCTCGCAGTTGTGATCTGTATTCCCATTATTCTGCTCATCAGAAATAATAAAGAGAAGTCAACAGAAAAGATTGAAGTGCATATGGAATAATTTTGCAGAGAGGTACAGGTAACGACAGTTAAAAAATGACAAACAAATTCATATGAATAAGATAATTATTACATCCGACCTGAGTGAACAGCGGGGGCAGGTTTTTGATTTTGGTTTGAAGCTGGCTAAAAAAATGAATGCGGCGGTTGAACTGGTCACCATCATTAATCAGAATGTTGAATATATGCCTGCTGATATCGGGATGAACTTTGTTGATCAGTGGGAAGCAAGGGAATACCAGGCAAGAACAGTTCTTGAGCAGGTAAAGAATCAGTATCCTGAATTAAATATTGAAGTGGTGGTCTTTGTCGGCAATCCCAAAGAAGATATTATAAAGTATGCCATTGATCATAAAGACTGCATCATTGTGGTGGGCACACATGGCCGCACAGGATTTTCACATACCCTGATGGGAAGCACAGCTGAATATGTGGTTCGTCATTCACCGATACCCGTGTTGGTAGTGCCGATGAAGAATTATTTGCATTAATTGAATAAAAGAAAAGTGAGCGGTTATGGGATGGCTCACTTTTCTTTTATAATGCTAAAGAAGAAGGTCATTAATTTATCATGTCCCTGTAATAATAAACCTTCACCCCCTCTTTTCCTTCCTTTGCTGCGTTGATCATAGCTTTTGCCACATCAGCAGCCTGTATGCCTTTATACTTCGATGGGATTAAAAAAGAAAAAAACTGAAACATTTTCTTGCCAATGCTTTCTCCTGTTCTCTGTTCTTTTCGGTTGCCTAATAAAAAAGAAGGACGAAAAACATGAAAGCTGTTGAATTTGTATGTGCTAATCACTTCTTCCACTTCACCTTTCAATCTTGAATAAAAGATAACCGATTTTGAATTGGCACCTGCCGCTGAAACTAATAAGTATTGCTGAAAACCTGCTTCTTTACCAAATCTGGCAGCGTTCACCGGAATATCAAAATCAATAGTCCGGTACAGTGCTTTGTCGCCTTTTACATGGGCATTGGTAGTGCCGATGCAGCTGAAGATGCAATCGCCTTTGCCGAGTTTGGTTTGATAATCGGCATAATTGCTGAAATCAGTAATGCAGACTTCAAGCTTGGAATGTTGAAGTGTTAATGGTATTCTTACCAATACTCTAACTGTGGCAAAAGAGTCATCGTTCAGTAATTGTTCCAGCAAGTGAGAACCGACTAAACCGGTTGCTCCCAGAACTACTGCTGTTTGTCCGTTCATAAATTGTTTATTTTGCAGCTGTATGCAAGTTCATCAAAATATTTCACTGCAGCAATACAATACATTCGGGATTGATGTAAAGGCAAAATTGTTTGCCGATTTTTCTTCAGTTGAGAAACTGCAGGAAATTTTAGCCTATGCACGACAGTTATCGCCCAATACTCAAAAGCTGATCCTTGGCGGCGGAAGCAATCTTTTGTTCACCAAAGATGTGGATGGCTTTGTACTGAAGAATGAGATTGGAGGAATTGAACAGATAAAAGAAGATGAGGAATTTGTTTACTTAAGGGCAGGTGCAGGGGTTAACTGGCATTCATTTGTACAATATTGTGTGAAGCAGAATTTGGGTGGGGCTGAAAATCTGAGTTTGATTCCCGGCAATGTGGGAGCCAGTCCCATGCAGAATATCGGTGCTTATGGTGTGGAAATAAAAGATCTGTGTGAAGAGCTGGAAGCGTATCATCTCAATGATAAATCAGTCGTCAAGTTTTCAAACAGTGACTGTGCATTTGGTTACCGTGAAAGTGTATTCAAGCGTCAGTATAAAAATCAGTTTGTAATTCTGAATGTAACTTATAAGCTGAGAAAGCAACCGGTCTTCAATACCAGTTATGGTGCCATTAAGCAGGAATTGGAGCAAATGGGTATAACAGAACTATCTGTTCATAACATTTCGCAGGCAGTCATCAATATCCGTTCTTCCAAGTTACCCGATCCGAAACTGATTGGTAATGCAGGAAGTTTTTTCAAGAACCCAACCGTCAGCAAAGAAAAGTATCATGAGTTGCTGAAAAATTTTCCTGCAATTGCTGCGTATGCCAATGCAGATGGAACCATGAAACTGGCAGCCGGCTGGCTCATTGAGCAATGTGGATGGAAAGGCTATCGGAAAGGCGATGCGGGCTGTCATGCAAAACAGGCATTGGTGCTGGTGAATTACGGAACAGCTACAGGAAAAGAGATTTATGATCTGAGCGAAGAGATTTTACAGAGTGTTAATGCAAAGTTTGGTGTAGGATTGGAGAGAGAAGTGAATATTTTTTAATGCTGCAAGCTGCCAGCTTTCTTGTCAACTCACCACCCAACTCATCACCAGTTCTTTCATAAAACGGTAATGCACGGTTAATGAAAGCGGATCAAATTTCTGAAACTGGCAGATCAGTTTCCCTTCTTCATCATTGCCTTCCATATTCTGAATCGTCATATGCTGGCGAAAGTCAACACCACCATCACCAAACCATTTAAACATGGATTCTTTGGTGCTCCATAATAAAGTTGCCAGTTGCAGCAGCTGGGCCGTACTCATCTGCTCATCGAGGAACATCTTTTCTTCATCGGTTAAAAACTTATGACTGATGCGGAAAATCTTATCGGTTGGATGTTCAATATCTACGCCTACACGCTGAGTGGCGCTTACAATGGCTGCTGCATAATTGCCGCAATGCGAAATGGAGAAATGATATTTCTCATCGGGCAGAAAAGGTTTTCGTGTATCAGCAATTAAGATTTCAGATAAGGGAAAGTCTTCAAACAGGGTTGGGAGCAAATAACGGCCTGCAAGGTGCTGCAAACGTTTATGCGGATGAGAAACATCTCTTTTTAACGGCACTTTCTCCAGGAAAAAATCTTCCCCTTCTTCAATATGCCAAAGCCCTACTTTTGTGGCGCTGTTGATAGTATGTTGATAAACGAGCGGCATCTCTGTGATTTAGAAATTACATTGCAGCACTGAATAATTAAGCAAATATAACTATGATCCTTTCTGACTCACGCATCCTGGAAGAAATAGAAAAAGGAACCATTCAACTTGTTCCCTACAACCGTGAATGTTTAGGCAGTAACAGCTATGATGTGCATTTGGGCAGTACACTGGCCATTTACAAGGATCATATGATTGATGCAAAGAAACACAATGAAATTGAATACATGGAAATTCCTGATGAAGGGATTGTGCTGTATCCGCATATCTTTTATCTGGGCGTAACACTGGAGTATACTGAAACACATGCACATGTTCCTTTCCTTGAAGGGAAGTCGTCAACAGGTCGTTTGGGCATTGACATCCATGCTACAGCCGGTAAAGGTGATGTTGGTTTCTGCGGTAACTGGACACTGGAGATTTCCGTAAAACAACCGGTAAAAGTGTACAAGGGAATGCCGATCGGTCAGCTCATTTACTTCCCGGTTGATGGAGAAATTGAAGTGAAATACAATCAGAAGAAAAATGCCAAGTATGCAGGTCAGCACAACAAGCCCGTTGAAAGCATGATGTGGAAGAATAAATTCTGATCAGTTACTGAAACAACGCATACAAGGCAAAACTGGCCAGCCAGTGTTCGCCACCATAACCCCCGTTCACAATATTGGGTAAAGAAGTTGCCAAATGATTTACAGAGGAACGCAATAACAATTTTCTTCTTGCATCACCTGCTGGCAATGAACCGGCAATTCCTTTCATGCACCAGCTGCGGCTGAAACTTAATCCGTCGAGATGAACGATCTGGTAATCGCTTCGGTCGCTTACAACAGGAAGGATAGTGAGATGTTTTAAAGATGACAAGCTGATATACTGATTAAACCAGGGCAGAAATTCTTTCTTTAGTAATACTCTTCTCATCAGGTCGGCAACTTCCAATGAAGGAGAAAGGAAGTCTGAGCCGTTTGGTTCCCATGATGCAGGAACATTTTTATCTTTTTTAAACAGCATCAGTGAAGCATTGATAATATTTTTTTCAAATAAAGTGTTCTTCACTGCTCTTGCATAATCTAAAGCAAACACAAGCCCGAATGCGGTATTGGGATGAATACCTGTTCTGTTGGGATAGGTTTGTTTAGGAAGAAACTTCATCCACAGATCAACGACCTTATTGGTCAATGGCTGAAGATTGGCATGCCAGCGTTGTGCATCTGCATCATTCCAGTTCAGTAATTCTTCATCCAGTTTCAGTAACCATGCCCAGCCGTAAGTACGTTCCCATCCTGCTGTGAGTGGTATATCAAAATACTTTACTTCCTGCAGAATGTTTTGCTGCGTAATGGTTTGGTTGATGATGTTCCTGATCTGTACTGCTTCAGGAAGATCGGGAAATTGTTTCAGTAAACGAATCAGCATCCAATGACCGTGCACACAGGAATGCCAGTCGAGACAACCATAAAAAGAAGGATGCAGTTCATGCGGCTTCAGCACATGATCACTGTCTGTTACAGATGTATGATTGGTTTTATTAGGGAATTCCTGCTGAATACATTTTAATGGCAGCGATGCAAGGTGAGAAGCTCCTTTTGCCGTAAGAAGTAAACCGGAGCTGTCTTTCTTCATAATAAACAACTCATTCACCTGCGCATGAATATTCTTGTATGAAAGAATGAGAAGAAGAACGAACAGTATGCGGATCGGTTTCATGTGTTTATTATTTAAGCTTGTTCAAACTTACAGCATTCAAACTTTTGAATTAACTGAACAGGTTACAGTTCTCCGAATTTTTTCCTGTACGCAATTACCCAGCCTGTTACTTCGGAATAACTTCCGATACCTTTTCTTTGACGGTTTTGTTTGAGATAGAAGTCATAGAATGCATCTGTCCAGTCCTGTAAAAAAGTGCGGTGTGCTTTTGCAAATGCAGCAAAGGTTTTAAAGTCTCTTTTTACTCCGGGATGTAATTGCGTGCCGATGTCTTTTGCAATGGTTGAATCAACTGCCCTTAAATTATTCCATGAATAAAGGAACATGTCGAGATAAGCAGAGTATTGCATCAATGTATCTTTTGAATGAGTGGCAGCCAGAAAACCTACAAGGTTTGCTTCACTTTCGCTGGCATAACCAACCTGGTGTGCCATTTCATGCGTGGTAACATATGGCTGCAGAAAATTGGGAATCTGCACATTTACCTGTCCTTCGCCTGTAAATGGATTGTAATAACCCTGGAAGCCCACATAATTGCCGATTCTTCCAAACATCGATGGTTTGAGAGATGCATGTTTGTAATGGATAAACGAAAATTTCTGTTCGAGTTGCTGATAGCCTTCTAAAGCGGATTGAAACATCCGGTCACGGCTCATGACCGTGTCTTTCTGTCGCAGGCAGGATTCCTTGGTTGCATTTACTTTCGCCAGCAATTCCCGGTTGAGATCTATCAACTGCTGCTTTTCAAACTTCCCATTTTGCAGGCCCAGCTGGTATTCAATTCCTTTACGGTAGTAATTCAATCCCCAGAACAGGTAAAAATAAACATACACAAACAGGAGAATGATACCGGCGTTAAAAAGGGGAGTCAGCTTTTTTTTCCAGCTGTCGGTTTTATGGAACAGGCGCACAATAAATTTCCCGATCTGCCACAAAACGCTGACAGTAACAATGGAATAAATAATATCACCCAAGCTAAAAGGGAGCCAGCCAAACAAAACCCTGAGCACAGATGCCAATGCCGGGAAAAAACCAGATGCGTAGTTTTTTTCAATCCAGTCATGATTGCCCGAAATAAAGAAGATAAAAAGGGCAAGGATGGACAGAGCAGTTACAAACGAAATGCGCATCAGTCGGCCGTAAGTCATACTCAAAGTTAAAGGCAAATGAAGAATTTGAAAATGGAAACCGGGTCGGTCTCTGCCGAGAATTATACCGGAGCTGCCAATAGCCCCGACCAAAGTGAATACCCCGAGGGCTTTGTACCTGGCTGAACTTCTTAAAAACGGTTAGCTTTGCACTGTGCCGGGCATTGGTACTCAGCGGAGTAGTACCAAAGGGCGGGAAACAGAAGCAGAACGGGGCAGGACCCCTGCTGCTTCTAAATAAAACCCATTTTTCCTTTGGCTGGGAACTGATTTTCGGATACCTTTGCAAACTCTTTAAAATAGGGTGATATGAGTAGCCGCCGGGAATTTGAAATAGCTTTTGTGGGTTTGAAGCCCGGCAATCATGAATTTCTGTATGAAATTGATGACAGGTTCTTTGAAGAATTCGGAAAACAGGACTTTAAAAACTGTAAAGCAAACGTAAAACTGGACTTGGAAAAGAATTCAGGTTTTATGATGCTGAATTTTGAGGTAGGTGGTACGGTGGGCGTTCAATGCGACCGCTGCGGTAACGACCTTCCTTTAGAACTGTGGGACGAATTTGAAATGCTGGTGAAAATGACCGACGATCCGGAGAAAATGAATGAAGAGGAAGAGAGCCCGGATGTATTTTACATCTCCCGTACTGAAAGTCATTTGAACGTTAAGAACTGGATCTATGAGTTCATTAACCTCAGCATTCCTTTACAGAAAATGTGTAAAGAAGATGAAATGGGCGGAACACATTGTAACAAAGATGTGCTTGCACGCCTCGCTCAGCTGAACCCTGAGCAAACCGATAACAAGTCAACGATCTGGAAAGATTTAGATAAATTTAGAAACGAGTAAAAATTAAAAGACATGCCAAATCCCAAACGCAGACATTCGCAGCAACGTAGTGCGAAGCGTCGTACACACTATACGGCAGTGAGTGTTACTTTAACAAAAGACAGCACAACAGGTGAAACACATCCACGTCATCGTGCACATGTGAGTGAAGGCAAACTTTTCTACAAAGGCAAACTAGTAGCAGAAAAAGCTCCTCTTAAAGCGTAAGCTTTCATAACTTCCCTCCATGGTCATAGGAATTGACATGATGGGTGGCGACTACGCCCCTCAGCAAACGCTGTTGGGCGTAGATTTGTTTTTAGCGGATGCTGCCCCCGATATTCAACTTCTTTTAATAGGAGATGAAGAGATTATGCGGCAGCATTACACAACCGTTCCTCCCGGTGTTTCTTTTGTGCATACGGCTGAAGTGATTGATATGCACGAGTCCCCCACAAGAGCTTTGCGTGATAAACCCAACTCTTCCATCAGTATGGGGCTTCAGTTATTAGGCAACGGAATGATTGATGCTTTCATCAGTGCAGGGAATACCGGTGCTCTGATGGTGGGCGTTTTTTATACGATCCGTGCAATTGAAGGAGTATTAAGGCCAACCATTTCAACCGTTATTCCCAAAGTACAGGGTGGTTATGGATTGATACTTGATGTTGGAATGCAGGCCGATTGCAAACCTGAGAACCTGTTACAGAATGCCATTCTCGGCAGTATTTATGCCCAAAACATCCTTGAAATTGAGAATCCGGGAGTTGCTTTAATCAATATCGGTGAAGAGGAAGGAAAGGGCAGTTTGCTGGCACAGGCAGCGTATAAACTGCTGAAAGAAAGTAAGCTGATTAATTTTACGGGTAACGTTGAAGGCCGGGCTATTTTTACCGGTAATGCAGATGTAATGGTGTGTGATGGATTTACCGGAAATATTATTCTGAAACTGGGTGAATCAATTTTCGACATTGCCAAATCAAGAAATCTGAATGAAGACGATTATTTCAAACGGTTTGATTTTGAAATGTACGGAGGTACACCCATTCTTGGTATTGATAAACCTGTTATTGTCGGGCATGGTATTTCTACATCAAGGGCATTTAAGAATATGATTCTTCTTGCTGCCAAGATGATTGAAACGAAACTCCTGGAGAAAATGAAAGAGAAATTTGTAACTGAGTAAGTTTACATGTTCGTTACTACTAATTGATCATAATATTCAGCCCGTTAGGAAAATAAACGAATAGTATTATGCTTGAATTATTTCATACTTCACAAATTTACCCCGTACGTAAGGTAATCTCATTCAGGGCTTTTTTATTCAGACCGGTACTTTTTATCCTGTTGATATGCATCCTTTTCAGTTGTAATGACCCCTATGCACCAATAACAAAGGAAGAACGCATTGAAGGCATGATCAAAAATATCAGGAACACTCCTGAATGGATTGCGCAGCTTAACAAAGAAGCAAAGGAAAAAGGTGTAGCATTAGATTCGCTTGTAAAGAAAGCTGCTGTTTTTATGATTGAGCAGGAAGATAACAGGAAGAAATCAAGATTTCAGAGGATTGAAGAAATAAAGCAGGAGATACAGAAAACACCTGAATGGATCGGTAGCCTCAGGAAAGAAGCTGAAGAAAAGAAACTTCCTTTAGATTCACTCATAAATGCTGCAGCGGGTTTTATGGTTGATCAGCAGGATGGTAAAAAATGATTGTTTTTTACGAATCTGCCGGAAGCATCCTGCTTAAGGGGGAAGTGTTACAATACTGATATTTTTTAATATAAAGCCCATCTGTTTGAGTTTTAAAAAAGTAAATTCAGTTAGTTTCTGCTGATAAAGAACCATTACTTCCTGCAAATGAATAATACGCTTAAAAATAGCATTGCTCAGAAGCCGCTTTTTTCAATCTTGTTTTTATGTTTCGTCAGCACGGCAATGCACTGGCAGATATTCACAACTGATTTAGTTGGCGTGCACGTATGGAGGCAATCCCAAACCCAGATTAATATTCAGAATTTTGTACGGCATGATTTTAATATAATGAACCCCCGTAACAATTTTGTTTCCGGCGGAAGCAATATTAAACGGTTTGAATTTCCCGTTATGCAGTGGCTGATAGCTTTAGCCGATAAGGTATTTGGCGAATCAATAACCGTAACAAGAATTTCGATGTTCCTTATCGGCATTGCCTGTGTAATCGGAGTATTCTTTTTACTGAAAACTGTTTTAAAAGATAATCTTGTTGCTTTATCGGGAGCATGGGCGTTTAATTTCTCTCCTCTGTTTTATTACTACACCATAAATCCACTGCCGGATGTGTTTGCACTCTGCTGCACTATCTGGTATATGTTCTTTCTGCTCAGTTACGTTGACAGGCAAAAAACAACATTACTGTTATCGACAGCATTCTTTCTTGGATTGGCAACTCTGGCAAAACTTCCGTTTGTAGTTTTTGGCTCGGTAGCGGCTGTTTATGTTGTACAGCAATTGCAAAGAAGAGGGATGGCGTTCCTGAGGCAATCCATCTGGTTGATATTTGTTTTTACTGTATTTCTTCTTCCGGCTTTTTTCTGGTACAAATGGGTCATTCCTTCCTGGGGTGATAACGGTGTATTGAAAGGAGTTTTTTCTAATAGTGTGTCGATTGAGCGGACAATTGAGATATTTAAATTCCACGCTTTTGAATTGCTTCCAAAAATATTGCTCAATTATGCAGTTGTTCCGTTTTTCTTAGCCGGCTGTTTTTTTATGTTTAAGAACAAAGTGTATACTAAGGCAAAATGGATTTTGCTGGCTTCGGCCGGGCTGGCAGTTCTGTTGTATTTTCTTTTAGAGTATAATATGATTGATATTATACACGACTATTACATGTTGCCTTTTTTGCCCCCGCTGTTTCTTATAGTTGCATACGGTATTAAAATGCTGCTTACGATCAGCAGGATTACACGATTTGCCGCAGCCGGGCTTTTAATTCTCTCGCCGCTTTTTGCTTTTCTGGCAGTGAATGATTACTGGAATGTGCGAAAATCTTATTTCAATCCTGATGTTTTTATTTACCGGAAGGAATTAAAGAAAGCTGTTCCGGCTGATTCAAAGTGTATTATTTTAAATGATGAGTCGGGCTATATTTTTTCTTACCAGATTGATAAGCAGGGAGCCATTTTTAATGATGAAAACCTGTCTGCAGCATGGGTCAGGGATTTGGTTAACAAGGGATATATATACATGTATTCCGATTGCAGGAATGTAGATGATAACCCCGAAATTCAAAAAATCATTGATCATTTAATAATCGAATGCGGTTCAGTTAAGGTGTTTAAATTAAAAAAAGAATAAGGCTGCTGTCGATCCGGCACATGATTTTATCTTTTCTGTTATAGTGATCGAATTTTCAGAAAATTGATTCTATCGGGAAGACCGGGGGATAGCTGACAGGGGTACAGGTTTGAAAAACTGCTCCGGATAAAATCAATTTGGCTCCAAACAATCAATGTTGCAAAATGAACCAACGAAAAAGCCCTCAAGCTTAAACTTAAGGGCTTTTTGCATTTTTTGTGATCCCGCTGGGAGTAAAGCCCAACGCTGAAACACTTAACCACTCTGCATTTTGCCAATGCGAAATATCAGGGAGACCGAATTGGAGACCTGCCAAAGGCCAACAAACCGAATCAAAATTTAAGAACTTTCAATACTTGAAGATACAAAAATGGTATGCTATACCATAATAAAAGAGCATATATTTTATGCTATTCTTGTAATGATATACAGCAATAACAAAACATCAACAGAGATGTGTTTCATGCCTTTGAGTAGGCTTTGACCAGGCTTTACCGTACTTCAGGATGTTAGGAAAGGAAACACTTTTTCTTCTTTAATACCTGTGTATTCACAGAACTCATACACGGTTATAAACTGGACTTTCTTCTTTTTATATTTCTTTCTGATCTGGGCAAGCAGTTTTCTTGCGGCCCGTTCTTTACGGCCGGTGATGTTCATGACATCTTTTGCATAAACCACAATGCGGTATGGTGTCATTTGTTGCATAATCCTGCACGGAAGGAACAGTTACTTTGTTACTTGCGCTTAGCATTCTAAACTTGTGTTGTTAACATGCAAATTTACTTATCAGGCGCCGGGTAAGTGAGTTGCAAAATGTATCAAATCAAATTAATCCAAATCTTATGGCAAAGCAAAAAGGAATTATCAAACTGGATGGAACGATAGGTGGCGTGACGTTTTACAAAACAAAAGACGGATACCTGGCTAAAGAAAAAAGTTCTATCCCTGCCGACCGTATTGCAAACGATCCGGCATTTCAACGAACAAGAGAAAACGGTGCAGAGTTTGGCCGTGCAGGTAAAGCAGGTAAGACGCTGCGTACTGCACTCCGTGCACTACTGCAAAACACAGCTGATTCAAGAATGGTCAGCCGCCTCACTCAGAAAATGATGGAAGTGATCAAGCTCGATGAAACAAACCCCAGGGGTTTGCGTAATGTGATTGATGGCGAAGCGGAACTGCTGGAAGGTTTTGAATTTAACATCAGCGGTAAGCTCGGAACAACCTTGTATGCACCCTTCACGGCGGTGATTAACCGTGTTGCAGGAACATTGACAGTTGGTCTCGTTGCTTTCATTCCGCAGAACATGATTGCTGCACCAGCCGGTGCAACGCATTTTAAAATCATCTCTGCAGGTGCAGAAGTTGATTTTGAGAACGAAAGTTTTGTGAGCGAAACCAATGAATCAGGAGTGTTGCCATGGGATAACAATGCAACTGCTGTAATGAACCTTGCGAATGCAGTCACTGCGAACAGTACACATCCGTTATTCCTTGCATTGGGTATTGAGTTTTACCAGGAAGTGAATACACAGATGTATCCATTGAAAAATGGTGCATTTAATGCACTGAGCCTCGTGAAAGTTTCCGGTGCAGTAGTGTAACAGCAATTTGAATTAAGGAACCCGTTTTTAGAATCCAAAATCCCTATGAAAGATGGAACTGGAACTGTACAGAACATACTTCCCGAATGGAACCAATGGAGAGATCTCCCTTAATGGTGTACGAGTCTGCAGTACAATCGAGCTGGCCTGGAAAAACAACCAGCATAGAATATCGTGTATTCCTGAAGGAAGGTATGAACTGACTAAACGATACAGCCCAAAGTTCGGGCATCATTTACTGGTGAAGAATGTAAAGGATCGTGATTTGATCCTGATGCATCCTGCGAATGACGCTGTAAACGATCTGCAGGGCTGTATCGCTCCGGTTTCTGTTTGTACAGGTGAAGGCAAAGGAAATAATTCCCGCCTGGCATTAAAAAAATTACTGGCCCTTGTTTATGTGGCCATCGAAAGAAAAGAAAACGTTTTTATCACTATTAAATCTGTACACTGATGAAACAAATTGTAAATCGTGTTAAAGCACCCACACCGAAATTTTTTAAGAAGCTCCGCAATATTGGTTTGGCATTAGCAGCAGTTGCAACTACTATAGCAGCTACACCGGTTGCATTGCCGGCAGTGATCATCAATGTTGCCGGGTACCTGGCAGTTGCAGCCGGGGTATTAAGTGCAGTCAGTCAGACTGCAGTGGAGGGGGAATGATCATGTTTGACAGTACAATGAAAAGAGGCACAGCAGGTGGAACCCTGCTCACTATTCTTGCAAACATTAGCAGTGATGATATTGTGAAAACAATAATACTTGCTGCTGTTGGAGCTGTGGTGAGTTTTGGTGTCACACTGTTATTAAAACTTTTTGTAAAGCGAATAAAAAAATAATTGCTTCGCCTGCCTACCGGCAGACAAGGTTGTGGTGACCGAAGTAATATGTAAGTCCTGGATTTTTATCCGGGGCTTTTTATTTCAAAAAAGAAGCCAACTAAAAAGGGGGCAGCGAAGAAGATGAAATAACAGCTGCTTTGCCGCAAACATGCAGATACATATTTTCTTTTGTTTGAAACAAAAGGACGAGCATATTAAAGCCGGGCTTTTGAATGCGATAAGTTTGGATAAAGCAAAGCTCCTGAATTTGAACTGCCATAACATACGATTTAAAATGAAAAATAAAATAACTGCAAAGTGATTGCGAAGGGTAACGGGTGTTACTGCACTCCAAAAGGAAACGGAATAAAAGAAAGGGCTGTGGGAAGGCTGTGTTTATGCCGTAGTCTTTTGGATGCCCCGATTACACGAAGCTAACTTGCTGTTTATTTTATTTTTTTAAATGGTTATGGCAAAGTAAAAGCAAGGGTGAATCAGAAAGCAATCAAAAAAGGTATAAAAAATGTTCCGAATAAAGCCCCCTAAAAAGGAGGCTCACATGATGAAGAAAAACTATAGCCCAGCTGTGATGCAAATACAAATACGCCAGGTGATACATGCCAGCAAGAAACCCAGATGCTGCCAACGAACCAACGATTAACAAGAACTGACATAATAAACAATTGAGAAGATGAAAAAATAAAATAACCGTCCTCTTACAGCGAAGGGGTTGCAGGTGGCTGTATAAATGATGGCCTTGTGTGTTGGCTGTCCCGCCTTCTTCAACCAGCTTCGTTAAAACTCCGGCGGACGAAGGCGGGCAAAGGTTTATGCTGCGCAGCGTCGGCCTTGTGCCCGTAGCTATCTTGGCGGATATTTTATTTTTTCAATTGTTGGATGGCAGCTGTTGGAAGTTGTTACGATTCTGCTGTGGGTAGTCTGCCTGGATGTCGTATGGATGAAAATATCTTAATCACTATAAAGCCCCACTTACTGCGGGGCATTTTTTATTTCCTGAAAATACTTTTGAAGTAATGCAGACTGCAGTTGCTCAGTTGCTTTGATTTGTTGTGCAAGAGATGCTTTTAACTGGCTGCATTTTTCAAGTGAGGAAAGGATTTGCTGATAACGGGACCAGTTAGGATGAATAAGAAGAGCAACCTCCCTGATGCAATTGCTGACATCTTTTATATTGATGTAAGGAATAACAGAACCACGCTGATAAATTTTAAACTTGCCTGACTGATGCAGGCCATAAACGAGCCAGAAGAAAAATTTATAATACTCTTCATTACTGCAAACAACAAGAAAAGAATTAGGCCAGGGATTAAAACCCGGCTTACCTGCATTATTGCCTTTGCAGAGAATGTAAAATGAATGCGGAGGGACTGAAGCGGCTGAATGATAGCAACGAACCATTGGATATAACATAAAATGATTACGCTGTTTTTTGCTATGCGGCAAGACGCCACATTTGGCCAGCGATAGGCAACCAAAATGCGGCGTGGGCAGGAAGGCAAGGTTTTTTGCAAAAAAAATACTACCCGTAGTGAACACAGATTAGCGAAGCATAGTGAAACGGAGGGTGGAGATTTTTTTGCAAAAACCCTGGGGCAAACGGAATGCAATGGAGTGCAGACCTTGCCGACTGAAAGGGCATAACTTGCCTAATCGGCTGGCCATGGTGTATTACGAAGGAAAAGTAAGAAGCTCATGTATAGCCTATGCTATAGTTATAGATTTAAGACATACAATTGCTGCATGTTAAATGTAACATATCACTGCACAAGTAGAAAGATGATTACTTATTAGAAAAACAGCTGAAAATTTCTTTTAGTAAATCAATGATAGCAATGATCAATAGAATGATTTGAGTTGCATTTTTAGTTTTCTTACTTGATTTTTTTTTACGAGGCATAACTCTGTTTTTAGTGATGCCTGCACCCAACTTGGGGGTGCCCACCCAAATGTGCAATTCTATTTCCAGACGGGAAAGGACAATGTCAACCACTACACAATGCCTGTATTATGATGATACAGTTTCTGTACTATCATAGATTTTTTAACAGATGATATGCATTCAAATTGGCAGGGCGGCCTGGATGAAGAAAGGAGGAACGACTGACAGAAGCAAGGCCGCCCGTAACGCCACCATGTCCGCCACGCCAGCCAGACCGGATGGGCCGGGAGCCGCAGCCGCCCCGACTAAAAAGTGAAGCGAAGCGGAACGACGAGGGGCGGCAAGGAGAAGGCACACCAGAACGCTTTTACGACAATATTATTCAGCCCCGCCGGTAGGCGGGGCGAACAATTAAATAAAGTGGCTGGCTGGCCGGCAGGTGGCGGCAAATGCAGGAGGCCTGCTGGATGCTGCAATGCTTGGAGTGATGGGTTTGTGAATTCGCAAGCTTTGCAGCAGACAGAGAAAGGCCGGAGTGCAGCGGAAAACCGCCGCCAAAAACCATGACAGGCTGCGAAGCACCCGAAGCGATGAAGCCGGAGGCGAAAGAGCTGAAGGGCAAAGCAGTGATTGCAATACAATCATTTACTAAAAATGAAATTGCATTGACTGCTTTGGGCTGGCATGTGTTTTTGATGGCAAGGGCTGGAGACTGCACACCTATGTTCCTGACTTTGGCAGCAGAGAGAAACGGCGCTGCCAACTAAACAAATCTCCCCCGCAAGGCGGGGGGCAAAATGGAAGTGAAGGCATGCAGTTGCTATGCAGCATAAGTGGTCGGCTATGCCGCCGCTATGATGTGATAGCTGCTGCCGTTGTGCCAATCGGAGAAAGATGTTGATAGCCGGAAGGTGGCCGACTGAAGCTGCAAGGTGGAACGTAGTTTACGGAGTGAACCGCAGCAGTCTGAAGGAGGCGACCTGGAGGCATTGGAAGATCAAATCATCAGTAAAAGGAAATACTAATATCGGAGGCGGCTGTAGTGATTGCATGGCAATGTT
>Ga0066476_100116_pt1 | contig 24400 bp, 18 predicted proteins | sample LakWasM112_LOW13_2_FD_59558 | JGI IMG/M metagenome (GOLD analysis project Ga0066476, IMG submission 59558) | Freshwater sediment methanotrophic microbial communities from Lake Washington under simulated oxygen tension - Sediment Metagenome 112_LOW13 | ecosystem: Environmental > Aquatic >... | reverse complement strand
AAATGGCATCCTGATGTTGTCAGTGTAAAAACAGATACTAGACCAGATGCAGAAACAGGAGCAGAGCTATTACACCGGGAGGTAATACTAAAAAACGGAAATGGCTTCCTAGAAAAACTACGTGAGGTAAATGATGCCAACATGAAAGTTGATTACAAAATGCTAGAGTCCAAAGAAAGCACGATTCCTGTTAGTAACTATCGTACCGTGATGCAAGTTAAAGCTGGTGCAACGCCACAAGAATCTATACTTACCATTACCGCGCGCTTTTATAACAAAGCGAACAGTATGGAAGCGCCACCAGGGCTAGACAACCCAACAGCAAACAAAGCAATTAACGAACTTTATGACGCAGCCATGGTAGGTTTGAAAAAATCCCTAGAAAATTAGGTGAAGAACATCAATTTTTTAAGAGACTATTTACCAACGTGATGGTTACGCGTATCAAAGCATTGATTTTAAAAGTTCTGCTATGTAGCCTTGTGCTGCTATCTGGTACTGTCAATGCTGAGCTATCAGCGCAAAATTGGCCGATGATTAAAGAACGTTTTTTTAATCATCGGCCAATTAATCCAACCAATTTAATACAAGTGATTGCACCATTAGGCGCTGAAAATGCAGCACAGGTGCCAGTGATGCTTAAAGTCAGCAATCAGCAGCAAGACCCTATCAAAAGCATTTATTTACTGGTTGATGCTAACCCAGTGCCAATAGTTGCTCACTATCAATTTCCACTCAGTTTTAATACATTAGCACTTAGTACCAGAATCCGTATGGAGAATGATTCGCACATTCGTGCCATTGCAGAAACCGAGAGCGGTGCACTTTTGATGGCAAGTACAATAGTGAATGCTGGTGGTGGTTGTGGTGGCACTGTTGCTGAAGATGAAGCCATTGTCAGGGAAAATGCAGGCAAAATTAAATTTCAACTAAACCCGCCTTATAAACCACAAAAAACAGCCTCTGCCACCTTACAAATCAAGCATCCGATGTACACAGGCTTGCAAATCGATGCTAAAACCAAGCAATTAAAGCCAGCATTTTATATACAGCACGCTAACATCATGTTTGAAGAATCTAGCGTTATGCAGGTAGATTTTAACGTGGGTACAGCTGAGAACCCGCATTTAACATTTAATTTTGATTTACCAACAACACATCATCAAGCCAATGTGAATCAAGTGCACATTCAGTTATTAGATAATGAGCGTAAATCTTTTAGTTATACGATTAACTTAATGCCATGAGCGGGAATAACTCCCGATACTATTCGGGAGTTTAGGAATAGGGCATATGTCAAGTGCAAACTAAAATCGTCATTACTGTAATACGTGTGTTCACGCGATTACAAGCCCAATTTATTAAAGGTAAATTATGATTAAGTTAATCTCAGCACCAAGTCTTTTGCTCGTTACATTAAGCAGCATTGCCCAAATGGCAATTGCTTCTCCCTTAGCCTACGTACCAAACGAGAAGGACGGCAATGTATCTGTGATAGACACTCAGTCAGATAAAGTGTTGTACAACTTACCCGCAAAAGGGAAGTTAGGTAATAAAATTCAGGCGGTTGCCATGGATCCAGCAGGACAAAAACTATATGTCGTCGTCCGTGATGATAATGCTGTCGCTATGATAGATTTAATGTCCAAGAAAGAGCAATTACGTATTCAGGTAGGTGATGAACCTGAAGGTATTAGTGTATCGCCAGATGGTAGAACATTAGCTGCATGTCTAGAGGAAGAAAACGCAGTTTCTTTTGTAGATTTAACCACGTTTAAATTAACGCACACGGCAAAAACAACAGGTAAAAACCCAGAACACTGTGTCTATTCACCAGACGGTAAATGGCTGCTAGCAAGCAATGAAGAAAGCGGTGATGTGGATGTGATTGATACCGCTAAACATGCATCAATCGCACTGATTAAATCTACCAAACACCCTCGTGGTATCGGCTTCTCACCAGATAGTAAACTAGCATACATTGCTAACGAGGCTGCCAATATCTTAGAGGTTGTAAATGTGGCCGACTGGAAAGTCATTAAAAAAATACCAGTAGGTTTGCGTTCAAATGGCGTAAAAGTTAGCGCTGATGGAAGCCGTATTTATGTGAGTAACGGTGGCGATGGTAATGTGAGTGTCATTGATGCAAAAACACAAAAAGTCATTGCAACAATTCCTGTAGGTAAGCGTCCGTGGAATATGGCAATCACACCTGACGGTAAAAAGCTTTATGTCGCCAATGGCCGTAGTAACAGTGTTTCTGTGATTGATACCGATAAAAACAAACTGATTAAAGACATTCCTGTTGGGCAATTACCTTGGGGGGTAGTGATTCATTAACCATCGACTTTCTATTAGATAGCTTTATTCTCACTAAACTGATCTAGGTTTTAATGTAGTAAATCAATCAGTCAATTTGTACTGATTATTCTTGAATATTGACAACTACAATATTGATTATCATAAAAAAAGCCCGAGGCGTAAAACACCTCGGGCTAACTCGCAATCAACATATCAAACTTCAACCTGAATTGGTATTACCTAAATTCGTATTACTTGAAATTGTCATTGCTAAAGCAACGTGACAAAAAAAACTTTAACCCTATGGTTGGGCGGGAGGGCAACTGAACATGCTGATATCTTTACAATACTTTGCATGGCCTAGGTCCAGCACCCTCCCATAACGCATAGTTGCGCTAAATTAATATAGCAAAAGCTATGCCAAAGCAAAATCTATGATTAACCCATTGATTATTATTTAATTTTTATCTGTATGGTTTGATTGAAAGTGGATTTGGTTGCTTTTAAAGAACCACTTGGTTGTTTACAGCCAGTTTTTAAGATGGCGCTCAGATAATCCCTGAATGGCTTCAATAATGGCGTCTGAGTACATTCACAGCCATTGATGCTCCTGACTTTGTCAAACAATTAACGAAATAACATGTTGTTTGGGTGTCGAACATATATAGGCAAGACTCTCACCATCATCATTTGATTGGGCTGATTATTTCTTTGGTGGTGCCTAGTAATTGATAAGCCGCAATGGGGGAGCAGATAGTGCTGCAGAAATGCACACTATCATTAGGTTTATGTAGGCAAGGGACTTTGTTTGATTGGTTCTATATTTGTATTATGAATATGCTAACTTTGAGTGCTGGCTACGCTTGATTAAGATGTAAAAAAGCCCTCATCAGAGAGGGCTTTTGCATTGCATTAACAGGTAAAGCGCGTTAATTACTCTTTACCGATTTGATATAGCTCTTTGCTGCTTTCAACGATTTTACCGCTGGTTGCATCGACTTCAACCTTCATTTCACCATCTTTGGTTTTGATGTCGAATTCATATGAAGCTGCACCATCTGGCTCAATTTCAAATTCTGTTTCAACGACTTCACCTGGGAAAGCAGCAATGGCTGTTTTCTTGGCATCTGCTTCTGAAACTTTCACTTTAGCCTTAAATGCTGCAGCATCTGCATTAGCAACTTCTTCTTCAATTTCAGTGATTTTGCCAGTTTTGCTGTTGCACTCAACATCCCAAGCTTTACCGTCTGCTGTTTCAATATCAAACTCATAAACAGGTACTTTGTCTTCAAGTTTGTATTCCACTTTAACGACATTGCCTGGTTTTGCAGCAAGCGCAGCGCTTAAGCACTTTTCAACACCAGCTTTTGATTTAGGGAAAACGGTCTCTGCCGCTTGAGCGTTAGTTGCAGCAAATGCGCCAACAATAATAGATAACATTGCGAGTTTTTTCATTTTACTTCCTTTCTAAGATGACCACTGATTTTGGCAACCAGTTTAGCCACCTGCCTAGGCACAGGCGGGCGCATTATAGCATTCTTCAAAACGATTATAAATTTGTGAGTAAAGAACTTAGCGTTGTTTTGGTTTAAATCAGCCTTATTTATGGTTGATTACAGCCAATTTTATATGGATGAACTGAAAGAGTTAATGCTAATAATCTTTATCTTACTGTTTTTAAATGGTTATTCATTATATTTATATCTGTGGCATAAATAGTGCTGGCAAATAAGCAAATCAATTTTTGGTTGATGCTTAATAAAAGAAATATATAAAAATGTGCTGTCTAGATTTGCTTCAATTTAATTGAGCGTTGTACAGCACAACTTTAATCTTTTACTGATGGGTGATGGTCAAATTGTGTTTGCGTAACACTAACTGGTTAGCATGGTTTGACTTAATCACCCTATCTTTTTTGCATTAGCTTTTATCAATTTGATAGTAAAGCATGTGGGTAGTATTTCTATATTACTTGCAACTTAAATCACTCGATATTCTTTCGGATTTTTATGATAAATAAGTATTTTCAGTCTTATAGGCTTCCTGATCTTAGTTTGTTATTGATTGCGCTCATGTGCGTAGTGCCGTTTTTAATCCCACATCATCGATTCCCACTCACTACTTTCTATGGTGAATGGTCGGCTGCCGTATTGGGTTTGTTAGCTTCAATGTTGTTGTTACGTCCAATCACTTGGCAATCATTTAGGTTGCCTGTAGTGGCTTTAGTGCCGTTGGGTTTAATTGCTATATTTGCAATACAGGTGCCCTTGGGTTTGGTGAACTATTGGCAGCAGAATTTTTTACTAGGTTTGTACTTACTTTGGGCTGTGCTGTTGATTTCGCTTGGCGCGGAGCTTAAGCGTGAGTTTGGTATGCCAAAAGTTGTCTCTGTAATGGCTTGGGCGGTTTTTATCGGCGGTTTGCTTAATATACTGATAGTCGTTTTACAGATTTCTGGCGTTGAGTTAGCTAATGTAATTGTTCCATATAACCAGGCTAGAAATGGCGCTAATCTTAGCCAAGTAAATCACCTAGCAAATTATCTTGCATTGGCGCTTGGCTCGCTTATTTATTTATATGTCACCGCAAAAATTAAACCAAAGTTTGCGCTGACATTTGCAATATTATTGTTATTCCCAATTGCGATGACTGGCCAGCGTATGGGGTGGCTTTATATCCTTATCCTTTCTATTGGCGGTTGGTGGGCCGTTAGAAAGTTTAGTAAGAATTCAGAATATCTGCGTCCGTGGGTATTGCTTTTACTGGTGCCTGCTTTTGTTGTTGTGCAATTAATTATCCCCATGTTGCCTATTTCAGGGCTACCTGTCATGCCTACCGAAAAAGTAGTGGTTGGTATGCAAGGCTCCTCTATTCGTTTGGAATTAATTACTGAGGCTTGGCAAGTATTCTTGCAGCAGCCATGGTTGGGTATCGGCTTCTCGCAATTTGGCTGGCAAGACTTTCTCTTAGCAGAGTCCTTTGACCAACATATGGGTTGGTATCACCATACCCATAACATCGTGATGAATTTAATGGTTGAAGCTGGTGTGGTTGGTGCTTTATTGATACTGGCTGGATTCATCTATTTTGTGGTGAATGCATGGCGTAATTCACTCACGCCAGAGCGATTTTGGGTATATGCGTTGCTTGCAGTATTAGCCATTCATAGCTCGTTAGAGTATCCACTTTGGTATGCTTATTTTCTTGGTATTGCTGCAATTGCCTTAGGCTTGGGAGATGAAAAGTTTATTGAGTGGAAGATGGAGCTTGGGCCAATTGCTATGGGTGCGCTCATTTTGTTTGGTGCAATTAGTTTGGTGAATATTGGCATGCATTATTACAAACTAGAAGATTGGTTTACCCGTGGTCAGGCTAAGCAGGTGAAGCCTGACGAGGTAGATCGTATGCTGGATGAAATGCTGGTGATTCGCAACAAATCGCTATTGGCGCCGCATATCGATTTTGTCGTGCTAAGAATACTCCCTAATGTGAGCGAAATATTGCCACACAAGCTTGCCATAAGTTCGCAAGTGGTTAAGTTTATTCCAGGCGATAAAGAAGTTTACCAGCATGCCACTTTGCTAGCCATGAGCGGGCAATTACCTGCAGCGCAGCAGCAGCTGAAGCTTGCGTTGATCAGATATCCTCAATATGCCAATCAGTATGCCGTGCAATTATTAAGGCAGGGTGATGCGCGTACCATGCCTTTAATTGCTTCGGTCCTGCAAAACGCTGGCAAAATGAAAAGACAGGCGCTAGCCGACAAGAAATCCAGCTAACAACCATCAACTAACAATAAATTCTTATTAAGTATGTATGTAAGTAAGTAAATCTATTAGCTTAGTGGTGGTGTAGAAAATAATTGGGTGTAAATAAGTAAGGTGGTGGTTGTTAACAACCACCACTATTCATAATAACCACCAACTATCCTAATAATCGTAGTGATGATTTCTGGATATATTTCAGGAATTACTCATAATTTACATATAGTTACAATTTGTTTCAATTTGTTGGCATATTCGTTGCTTATATAGACCCGCACACAAGGGGTATGCGCTGGGAGCCAGGCCAGCCGTGTGTCGGGACTACCTGTTCCTCCCGCCCTTAATCATTGGTTGCTGTATATACAAAGCAGCTATTGATTGAGTCAGGTTTTGTTTAGTTGAAAAAAGCGTTAGTTAAAAAGCTAGGTTTAAGTGATCACTTGAATACAGCATGGGGAGTAACGTGAAGTTTTTAATTAAATTAAGTAAATAAAAATTTTTTAAAATTAAATTTCAAAACCAAGGAGTTTTAAATGTTTATGTTGAAATCAAAACAACAAGGTTTCACCTTGCTTGAGTTGCTGGTGGTGATTACTTTACTGGCTGTGTTAGCTGTTGGCGCTTTAGTAGCGTATGAAGATGTGGGTGACAATGCGGAAGCGGCAGCAGCTGCTAATGCAAACGTGACATTAGATAGCGCGATTCGTACTTACCGTGCTGTACAAAAAGAGTATCCTAATCAGTGGGATGTGCTTGCTACATCAGCTGGTTCTGCAATTGACACATTGCCAACCCCAGCTCGATCAATTTTTGGAAGTATTACGCTAACTACAGCTGAAACAGCTTTAGTAGGTAGTGCTTTGGTTGCTGCAGGCATTGACGAATTGCAACAAATTACAGGTATAAATCCAACACCAGTTGCCCCTAATCGTCAACATAATGAAAGCGTTAATGTGGGTTTTGCGCAAGAGGTTGATGTAGAGGAATTGGCTGGTCTTGGCGATACTCCTGCACCAGGTCCTTTAACTGTTTCAATCGTACCATCTGGTGGTAATGCAGGTAGCTGTGTTTATGGAACACAAAACTTAGCAACTGCATTTGATGGTAACTTTGTTGCGGCTTCAAGTTTAAATCAGATTCAAAATAAATTTAATGACTCTTTAGAAGCTGATGAATGCCATTTGGTATTGGCTTTAGGTTTTGGTAGCGATGCTGCGGCAAGTACTACAAACTCAAAAGTGGCGATTTCACAAGCACCTACTTATACAAAATCTGGTGTTGTAAATCCAGCAACAAATTATGCTCGTTATATTGGTTTATTTCATGTTGCATCAACTAATGATGCAGGGACAGTGGCTGATACTACATTAGCTAAGGCACGTTTAGTAGCAGTTGTTACGCCAGACGGTCAAGTGATTGACGATGCTATCGCTGCTGCACAAACTACAACTGAATAAGATATTGAAACTATCTTAATGCAATAAAGTACGGCAGGGTTCTAAGAACCCTGCCTTTTTGTGTATTCAACATTAGGCCTAATGATTGATTTTATGTTGGTGATATTTCAGAAAAAACACATGATGTTAGTAGATGCCTTATGCTTTGCGCATAGGGTTGGGTGTGTTTTTTCTAAGGTATTACGTCTGTTTCTATCTAGCTCTTTTGGTAAATTAAGTTTTAACCGTAGGCTAGTCATTCATGCGAATCAACGCAATGCGGGTTTTACTTTGCTGGAGCTTTTGGTAGTGGTTACATTGATGTCTGTGGTGGCGGTTGCTGCGGTGATGTCACTAGACAATGTGGATGATACTGCGGCAATTCAAGTAGCGCGTAACGAAATGGTGGAAATTAGCAAAGCGCTGAAGCTGTTTAAGCGCGATGTTGGGTATTTTCCTGATGCTGATGATGAGATTCAGCATACAGGCGCACCGAACCAAGAGGAGGAGATGAAGTTTGAGGCTGCCAAGTTAAATTTACTGAGAACTTGCCAAGCAACGGACATTGGTAAAGTGACGCTCGCTGAGCCTACTTATGATGTGCATTGTAAAGATTGGAATATAGACACTGCTCGTGGTTGGCATGGTCCATATTTATCACGTGATGGTAACACGATGTTTGTGAACGATCCTTGGGGTAACCCGTATGTCTTAAGAGGCTCTGGTAGTGATATCCGCATCATCAGTTTTGGTGCAGATGGCGCTTATGGCGGAGATCATGCGGTTGTTGAACCTGTAGACATTTGTAAAGCGAACGATGCTTCGGCTTCAGGCAAGGATGATTTGGTGCTATGTCTACTTATGTAAATCTAATGTCATCAATGGGTGACGCTGGATTGCTTGCTCACACGAAATCTCTGATTGGAGCTAAGTTTAATCAATCCAGGACTTTTGGTACTGGATTTTCACTGCTGGAACTTTTGGTGGTTGTCTCTCTGCTTGGTATGTTGGCACTTGCTACAACGGTGATGGTAGATAACACTGATGACCAACAGCGCTTTGAGTTAACACGCACACGTTTGCAGCAAATAAGAACGGCGATTATTGGTGATACATCACGCACATTCAATGGTGAGCCTGTATTAAGCGGATTTGCCATAGATATGGGGCGCTTACCAGCCAATATTAACGAGTTGGTTGAACTGCCCACTGGTGCTAATGTTTGGCAGGGTTTCCCTATCGCCACCTCTTCAGCATCGGCAGTTGGTGAAGTATATGCTGGGTGGCGTGGCCCTTACCTTGATGTGATGCCAAGTGCTGGTGCATCCGCTGTGCGTGCTTTTCGTGATGGATGGGCTAATGACGATGGCACTGATAATTTTGGTTGGGCTGTCGCTATCAGTGGTACATCACCCAACCATAGTGCGCTTAGTATTAAAAGTTATGGATCAGATGGTCCTACCGGGACAGGTACTAGTGTGTATGAGGAAGATTACCCAGCTTCTGGAAATTTAGTGGAGCCTAAAGACTGGCAAGTTGATTTTTCTGCAATAGATCCTGCTTTTAGAGTCACGATTAACGGACTGCTCAACCAAAATTTTCCTAACTTGCGTTTATATGTTTTCTTTATGAAAAGCAACGCGGCCTCTAGTTACGCTGATGCGTTTGTGAGTAATGCAATAACTGCTGTTTCAGGCGTGCCTGCACAAGTGTTTGATGTGGCCCATGAGAGCGGCACCAGCGTACTGCCTATCGGTAAGTTGGCTGCCGTTCTTGTGTGTGAAGATGGCCATATTTTCGATGGTAACTGTGATAGTGATGTTGATATTTCACCGTTCTATTTTCCTTTGTTACCACGTGCGTTTGCACCGCCAATTAATATTCAATGGAATATCCAATGAGTTTGAAAAGTATTGCTCAATTACTCCCTTTTTCTCGGCGCATATCTTCTGTTCTCGTCTGTGAGACCGATGGATTTACGTTGCGAGGGGCTATTGTCAGCCGTAGCGGTGATGGTTTGGTGGTGTCGTATTCGTCACGCTCGGAAGCGCTCGAGTTTAAAGATGCTGTTGCTGAAATTGTGACTAATGTAAAAGCACAGGGATGGCAGGGAAAAACAGCCATTTTACTCACCCCGGGCGCACTTTCTACATTGGTTGATCTTCCTGTTGCGCCAAATAGTAAGCGGCCACCTGAGCAAATGCTGGAGCTGGTGCGTTGGGAGCTTGAGCCACTGCTAATGCAACATACGACCTTATGGTCTGTTGGTAGGATTTTAGTGGGGTTAGGGTATCTCACTGAAGCGCAGGCAACAGAGGTGCTTGACCGCCAGCAAGGTCGTAAAGGCGTAGAGGATGCTTCTGCATTAGATGTATATTCTTTTAAACGCTATGGCGAAATGGCGATTGAAATGGGTTACATCACGCATCGCCAAATGGAAGAGTGTTTAACACGTCAGGCATGGCTACAAGGTAGCGGAGATGAAATTGCGTGTGGCTGGTCTGCACAGCCTGTTGCAAAAGGACAAACTACTGATGAAGGCCAATACCCTTGGCTGGTGTGCGGCATTAATCAAGGCATGATGCAACAGTGGTCTGCTGCCTTTGCAGAGAGTCGCGTTATATTGCAGCGTGTTTACCCATTGGTTGGTTGTGCTGCAACGTCATTTGAGCTATCCGCGAGTGAAGCAGGTGATCAATTATTAATAGAGGCGCATGCTGGCTTGGTTGCTGCTATTAGGGTTGTATCGGGTTCAGTTTCTGCCATTAATCTACAGCAAAGTACGTTAAAAAATACCTTAGATGCATGTTTAGAGGCTTTTCATGTATTAACACCGCCAGATGTCAAAGCGATTTGGTTAGGTAGTGCGATTGGCGAATCTGATGGCCTTGAGATTAGCTTAACTAGCATGCTGGGTCGCCCAGTGAACCAACTAAGTTCGGTTAGTAGTCAAGTGACCCCAGGCATGTTAGGGGCTGCGCGTCATTTACTAGAGATGGAAGGTGCAGCACGTTGCTGTGGTGTTTCTGTGTTAGGTCCTTCAGTGCCAATTTGGCAAAGTGTAGAAGCGCGTGCCATTGCAGCCGCGTTGTTATTGTTATTAGGCGTTGGAACAGCGGAAACAATACTGCAATTACGCCAAAACTTAGCCGAGCAAGCACATGAAGAAATAACAGCGCAGGCTGCAGTGATGGATGAGGCAGTTGGCCGTGTACAGGTACAAATTGATGCAATTAATAAATTAAAAGAGTCTTTAAAAGCTAAAAATGATGAGATAGATTTATTAAAAACACGCACTGATTTATTGGCTGTAGATGCACCTAAGCGCTCTGCCTTTTTGCAGGCGTTATTAATCGAACTAAGTAGTGTCACGCCAGATGACATGGTGCTTGAACGCATTGAAGAAACGCCTAGAGATGGATTTAGGTTTACAGCTTGGTCATTGAGTGAAAAGTCTGCACAACAGTTTGTAAAAAGCTTTCAGTCTGCAATGGATCCATATGGATTAAAAGTAGTCGAGGTTAGCGTTGGCAGTCAGGTAGGTAGGCTTGGTCTGACTGGATATATTTTGAGATTAAGGTTAGATAAACAACCAGCCCCAACAGCAACTAATGTGGCTGTTGGTAAGACATAGTGCGTAGTCGCTCAAAATAATTTAAGTATTAAAGATACTGGTATAAATAATGAATTTACGCAACATTTCAACACGCGAACAAATCCTGATTTTTGTGGTGGCACTCGTTTTTATTGGCGGTGGTTATGGGTTGTTACGTTATCGTCCAGCGTTAGCAGAGCTTGCCAAATTGCAAGCTACTAATGTAGAAACGGCAGAGCGTACTAAAAAGGCTGTGATTCCAGATGAGCCAAATGATAACCCAGAAGAATTAGAGGCTGACATTGCCTATGCAGATAAAACATTAGAGACCATGAACGCAAGGTTTACTCAATTAGAACAGCGCTTAGCACCTGAAGAGTCTCAAGAGCTCAGGCTAAGTATTTCTAATTTAGCCAATAATGTTGGCGTGAGAATCCGCGAAAATATTCCTTACGTAATCCCTAGTGCTACTGGTGTAAAAAGCCAAGCCGCACCAAAGGCTAATTTAACCAGACGTGCACAAAAGGCAGCAAGAAAAGCCGCTGGTGGAAGGCTTGGTGGAGTAGGTGCTGATGCTGTCATGGGCACTGCACCTTTGCCAGGAGAATTGAGCTATAGATTAGTGAATGACTTGGATTCACCAAGACCATTTCAAAGAGTTAGTTTGGAGGGGAATTTTTATCAGCTACAACGCTTTATTGATGAGCTTGGTAAGTTGCCTTCAATGGTGACTGTGACACAAATTCAAGTAGAGCTCTCAGCACAAACCCCGCCTGCTGGTTATCCCCAGCCCCTATTAGTTACCATGATTTTAGCGCTTTGAAATTATAAATGTCGATTGCGATTGAACAACTGATTGATGCTGCTGTTAGGCAGCGTCTTATTGACGCGGAAATTTTGGCGCATTTGCGTACAGAGGCACGCCGCAAGCGTGTTGACTTGCTTGATGCAGTCACTGCACATTACCGGCTGCCAGTTTCTGCGTTTTATAGGGCAGTTGCTGAGCTAAGAGGTTTGCCATTTGTTGACCCAACTGGCACAACGCCTCCTCCTGATTTACTAAAAAAAATCCCGCAAGCATTGTTGAGACGTAAAGCAATCCTCCCATTATCAGAAAATACTGAGGGCATATTGCTTGCTGTTGCTGACCCAGACGATCGAGCAACCATCGATAGCATCCAACGTTTATTAGGGCGGAACGTACGTTTAGCTGTGGCGGATCCTAATACACTTAACGCGATGATTAGCCGTAGCTTAGCTGCTACTAGTCAGGGTCAAGCAGCCACTGCGGTATCTCAGGCTGCTGAGGTGGATTTAGTAGCTTTGTTGAATGATGTGTTAAAAGAAGCATTTTTGCGACGTGCCTCTGATGTACACATCGTTCAAGAAGAGTTTGGGCTGCGTGTGCGTTTGCGTGTGGATGGCGCACTTCAAGACTATAACTTAAATACTGATGGCAATAATACCGTGGCGAATGGTTTGATTTCACGGATTAAAGTACTGTCTAACTTAGATATTGCTGAACAGCGTGAGCCACAAGATGGCGGCATGTCGTATTACTTACCTCCACCTATAGACAGTGAGTTTAATATACGTGTTGCAACTGCACCTACGCGCTTGGGTGAGCGCGTTACCATGCGTATTTTAGGGCAAGAAGCACAGAATTTAACCTTAGAAAAATTAGGAATGTCTGCGGATGACTTGGTGATGTTTCGCCAAGCAATCCGTAAGCCTTTTGGCATGATATTGCTTACAGGACCTACAGGTAGCGGTAAGTCCACAACACTATTTGCAGCACTGCAAGAAATTAACTCCCCAGACCTGAATATTATGACGGTGGAAAACCCCATCGAGTATGTCATGGAGGGCGTTTCGCAAATACAAACGGGACCTAAGATTAGTTTTGCAGGGGCATTGCGTTCGCTGCTGCGTCATGACCCAGATGTATTGATGGTAGGTGAGATTAGAGATGAAGAAACTGCTGATGTTGCGCTAAAAGCAGCGATGACAGGACATTTAGTGTTTTCAACATTGCATACCAATACTGCTGCTGGCACGGTAGCGCGTTTGATTGATATTGGTTGCGAGCCATTTTTGATTGGTTCAACCATGAATGCAGTAATTGCCCAACGTTTGGTGCGTCGCTTATGTCCACATTGTAGGTTAGAGCGGACAGCAACTGAAGTAGAGCGCCATTTATTATGCGTGACGGAGAAAAGGGTCAATGTCTATGAGCCAAAGGGTTGTGCTTATTGCCAAGGGACTGGTTATCGCGGACGTCTAGGTCTATTTGAGACTTTATGGTTTGACGAAGAGTTAAGTAAGTTGGTTTCACGCAATTGCACTGAGGAGGAGTTAGTGTCGTGCGCAGGAAGTCGCTTGAGATCAATGTGGAACGATGGCTGTACTAAGGTGTTAAGTGGTGCCACCACATTAGCTGAAATACAAACCGTAGCGATTAAACGAGATTAACGATGGCTACGTTTAAATATATTGCGGTGGATGCAAAAGGTAAAGAGAGTAAAGGGGCTGTACAAGCGGCAGACTCTCGTTCTGCTATTGCACAATTACGGCAACAAAATTTATTTGTAGTAAAGATTGATGAAAGCGTATCAGCAGCATCTGCTGGCTCTGGTGGTTTATCTAAGGAAATAAGTTTTGCTGGTTTAAGTGATTTGCGTTCTGTGCCAACACGTGATTTGGTGTTCTTTTTTAAGCAGTTATCATTTATGTTACGTGCGGGTTTGCCTGTTTTGCAAGCCTTGCAACTTTCGCATACGCAAGTGTCTGCTGGGCGCTTACGTAACGTGATTGGCCGAATGATTACAGATATTGAAGCAGGTAGTCAGCTATCGCAGGCGATGGGTAAGCATCCAGGTGTGTTCCCGCTTATTGCTGTCAATTTAATGGTGGCTGGAGAATTTACTGGAGATATCGATGCAATTGCCGATCGTTTAGCAACCCATCTTGAAAAGCGTGTGGCACTTAAGTCTCAAACGATTAACGCATTAATATACCCCGGCGTGGTAGTGCTAGTGGCGTTGGGTGTTGTGACATTCTTGGTCGTTAAAATTATCCCAACATTTGCAAAATTCTTAGCTGGTAAGGGTAACGCTTTGCCACCATCTACACAGTTCTTAATCGATGCTTCAAATTTCGCATTGAAATATGGTCTACACATCATTGGAGTATTGGTTGCACTAGTGGTTGCAATTGTTATTACCTACAACACCCCCAATGGGCGCCTGAAAATTGACGGGTTTTTATTGCGAATCCCCGTCATAGGTAAGTTGTTAACCTGCGGCGCAATTGCTGAATTGACTTGGTCACTTTCTATGATGCTACGAAGTGGTTTAACAGTGTTTGATGCCCTAAAGATCAGTGCAAATGTAATTGCAAACCGCTTGATTTCTACGAAACTAAAATCCGCCTCTGAAATGATTTTAACAGGTAAAGATATGGCATCTAGTATCCGAAACCCTGCCATTCCCGAGCTTGTCACGCAAATGGTCTCAATCGGTGAGCGCACCGGCACTTTAGATCATGTGTTAATGGAGTTGGGCGTGTTTTACGAGGCGCAGTTACAGGTAGGTATTAAACGTTTAAGTGCCATGATCGAACCAGCCCTAATTTTGGTTATCGGGGGGATTGTTGGTTTTGTCTATTATGCATTTTTTCAAGCAATGTTTTCACTGGCGAAAGGCTAAGGTTATTTTGAAAATTGTTAACAATAACTTATCTCTATTAAGAGCATATTTTTATCGCTTATACAAACTAAGTTTTTTAGCACTAGTGGCGCTATTTACAGCCATGAATATAACGTTTTCTCATGCTGCTACAACTAATCATCCTGAAAGTACTCAGTCAGGTGCATTGCCGCTGAGAGATCCATTTACCACTAGCGACTTGATGTATTCAGAGGTAGGCAACCCTCAACGAGCAGGCGGTGCACAAGGATTTGTGCCTGGATATGGTCCACAGACTGCACCCAAAATGCGCCTTAAAGGCTTTATGAATAGGGGTGCAAAAAAAATGGTTGCATTGTTAGAAGTAGAGGGTGCGGGCGTCTACTTAGTGAGTGAAGGTGATGAAATCGGTTTGCAGGCACTTGGGCAGAACTCAGTCATTAAGGTCGTTAAAATTGACATTAATGGCGTTAGAGTGCAAGCCGGCCGGGTGAATCAAGTGATTCTGGTTCGATGAGCACGTTAGTGATGTATAAAATTTTGGACAAAATAAGTATGAATCAAATGGTGCAATATTTAGAGGCTGCAATAACTAGGTGTTTAAGTTTGTTCTTAAATGCAATATTGTTAAGCATGATGTACATGTCGTATTTGTATGCTGCCGATGATGCTGGGTTAGCCTTAACTGATTCTGAGAAAGTTGTTCCAGTTAACTCTTCAGCTGTTAACTCACTAGAGCAATCTGGCAAGAAGGTTGCTACAACTAAGAAAAGCTCTTCTTCAGGGGAGGATGCCATCATCAGTAAGCTTGAATTTAAGCAAGCTAATATTGTTGATGTCGTTCGTGCGCTTGCAGATATGTCGGGTTTGAATATTGTGGCTACTGAAGCTGCGACAAAAAAAGTAGTCACCGTGTTTTTGCAAAATATCTCAGTTAAAGATGCGCTAGATACTATTACTAAAAATAGTGGCCTTTGGTATAGGCAAGATAAAGTTAGCAAGACATTTAGAATTATGACTACTGATGAGTATCAGCGGGATGTTGTTGTATATAGAGAAGATACAACAAGAATCTTTACTCTATTGCATCCGAACCCAACAGAGGTTGCAACTGTTATTCGTGATATTTATAACCAACGCGTTATTGTTTCACAGTTATGTGATGCTGGAGCGGTAAGGAAATTAGGCGGCAGTAATACAGGCATTGCTGGCGGACAGGGGGGTATTTCTGGTGTTGGGAATAGAGGCGCTACAGGGGGATTTAATGGTGGAATCAATCGGGGTGTAGGCAATCAGATTAACCGTAACAACTTAGGTCAGAATAATCGTAACCAAGGAATAAATAATCAATTTTCTAGCCGTGTAAATGAACAGTTGACACCTGATCAATTGCAAGCGCTTGAGGAGGTTACCGAAAATGGGAACACCAATTTTGTTAGGTCAGAGGATTTAAATAAAGTTGGTAGTAGTGATCCTTTAATTTATTTGAGTGTAAATTGTGAGCATAATTTAATTATCTTACGCACTAGTGATAATGCTGCAATTAAAGATATAGAGCATCTGATTAAGGAAATGGATAGGCCTGTACCCCAAGTGTTATTGGAAATGAAAATACTAGAATTAACAATGGGGGATAGTTTTGAGCAGTTGTTCGACTTAAATTATCAAGCTGGTACTACGACAAAAGGACCAGGTGTTTTTTCAACGGCGACACCAACTTTGCCTATAGGTACGCTAAGCAATCAAAATAATTTAACGCTTGGTGCGGGTTCACTTGTTTACCAATTCTTGAGCGACAAAATCAGCGCAAAAATACAGTTACTTGAAACAAAGAATAAAGTAAAAACAATTAGTTCTCCTGTTCTATTGGCCTCGAATAACCGTAAGTCAGAGCTGTTTGTAGGTACGCAGAACTTAATCACAACTGGTTTTAATCCAGGCACAGTGGTAACACCAGCGAATGGTTCACCAGTAACCGTCGCACCTACTCCTATTACTGAATTACAGGATGTAGGGCCTAAGTTGACCATTACACCAAAGATTAACGCAGATAAAACAGTAACAATAGAAATTGATCAAGCTGTGACAAGTATCATTCGTGACTTATCTCAGGTTCTTGTGCCCGATGCGACGGGTAACCTTACACAGCAGTTTGTTGATGGTTTAAATGTTGCAACGATTAATGGGATTGTCACAGCTAAAGATGGACTGACTGTTGCGATTGGCGGGTTAATTAAAAACAGTGATAGTAAGGTTGATACAAGAGTGCCTGTATTTAGCAGTATCCCTTTGTTAGGAGAGCTATTTAAAGGTAAAAAAGATGTGAGTAGCCGTACGGAAATGGTGCTACTGATTACACCACATATCATTAGCAGTGCTGCTGAGTCTGATGATATCACTCGAGATGTCGTGGAGCCAATGACCGAGCAAGAGTGGTAATGATGAACTTAACACAAAATTTGAAAGACAGAATATGAAATTAGCTGGTTTGTTTTTGATCGTTTTATCGGTTTGCTTAACAGCCTGTGCTACTAATATTCCACAAGCAAAAAACTTTGAATCTACAGCACAAAGAAAAGCAATGGCGGTGCAACATTGGGGCGTGATTGCTTGCGACGCTGTTGAGAGGACTAAGTTAGCATTAGCGAAACAAGAACCTTTAGCTGGTAGCCCTTTATACGTTTCTGATAATAGCAATAGTGACTTTGGTCGCGCATTTCGAAAGTACATGATTGCAGGGTTGATTGATGCTGGTTATGCTGTCTCTGCAACAAAGCAGGGTGCAATTGAAGTTGGCTATGAGGCACAGGTGATTCGCCATGCATCATCTTTTGACCCTAAAACATTAGGCTATCAACCGGGAATGGCGACAGGCGGCGTTACGGGATTCTGGGTGCTACGTGATTCATTAAAATATGGCAGTAGCACAGCATTTGCTGTTGGTTCAGTTGCAGTAGCTGGTGCGTATGATGGATATAAGGCAGTTAATCCAGGGGAAACTGGTGTCGAGTTACTAGTTTCAACCTCAATTATTCATAATAGTCGATATGTCATGCTGAATGCGGATGCCTATTACATAGAAAAAGATGAGGCTTGGTTGTTTGAGGGCTGTAAGGGAAAAAGTCGGAGAATATGCCGTTAGTGGGCTGATAACGTAGATTTTGTAGCGTGAGTGTTTTACTTATGACTTCTATCATATAAATATTATAGTAATGTCAATCATCCAAATGGCTAGGTGCTAATTTCCTCAAAAGTTAATAGTATTTAACATTGTTTATATTGTAGTAGTCGACTTATACTTAGTACCATATGCATATTCATAGCATAATATAGTCAAAGTTGATTCTAAGAAGGTAAATCGATGCGTCAGGATGATGTGAGCCAGTTAGCTAATGAAGATGTTGTTGATACTCTATTAGAGAGTTTGCTTTTGGTTTGTCGTCTGCATGGCGTAGCGACATCTCGTGACGCACTTGTCGCTGGATTACCATTGCGTGATGGCAAAATGACACCAGCATTAGTCAAACGGTCAGCTAGTCGTGTGCATTTAGCAACCACCATTTTAAAAAAATCACTAGATAAAACTAGGCAAGAGTTCTTACCGGCGATTTTGTTACTAAAAGATGATGAAGCTTGCGTCATTACCAACATTAATCTTGAAGCTAAATTAGTTGGTGTCATTTATCCTGAGTTAGGTGATGCCGAAGTTTCAGTCCCATTAGAAGACTTAATGGCGAGAAGTGCGGGCTACTTTATTGTTGCTAAGCTCAGGTTTACTTTTGACCAGCGTGCGCCTAGTGTTGGTGAGGTTTCCGTGCGGCATTGGTTTTGGGGTTCTTTAGCCGAAAATAGCCGTATTTACCGAGATATTATGGTGGCAGCATTTGTTGTGAATGTGTTTGCATTAGCGATGCCTTTGTTCACGATGAATGTTTATGATCGAGTGTTACCTAATCAGGCAACAGAAACCTTGTGGGTATTATCACTAGGTGTGTCTTTGATATTTATTGGTGATCTAATCCTGCGTACGATGCGTGGTTACTTTCTTGATTGGGCGAGTACTAGAATTGACATCAAGCTCACCGCACGTATTATGGAGCAGGTGTTGGGCATTCGTTTAGAGCAACGACCAAACTCCGTCGGGTCTTTTGCTTCCAATTTGCGTTCGTTTGAAACAGTACGCGATTTTATTACTTCAGCAACCATTACTACCCTGATAGACATTCCATTTGCACTGATTTTTATTGGTGTGATTGCATGGATTGCTTGGCCGATGATTATTCCGGTGTTGTTAGGGGCGGTAGTTATTCTTATCTATTCATTTAGCGTGCAAACCAAAATGCATGATTTGTCAGAAACCATGTATCGCGCCAGTGCAATCAGAAATGCTACATTGATTGAGAGTTTAGTCGGATTAGAAACGGTGAAGGCCTTAGGTATTGAGGGGCAAATGCAACGCAAGTGGGAGCATAGTGCACATTTTCTGACAGAGGTTTCTAGTAAGTTACGTTTGTTATCCTCATCCATTAATAATGGTGCAACCACGATGCAGCAGTTAATTGCTGTCAGTTTGGTGATTCTTGGTGTTTATCTGGTGATTAACGGTGAATTGACCATGGGTGGTTTAATTGCTTGTACGATGCTTGCTTCGCGCGCATTAGTGCCTATTGCACAAACTGCTGGATTACTGACGCAGTACCATAATGCAGCAACGTCTCTCAATTCTCTTGATGAAATTATGCAAAGGCCAGTGGAGCGTCCGGCAGATAGCACGTTTCTATCTAGGCCCATTTTTAATGGAGATATTGAGTTTAGAGAAGTATCTTTCAGTTACCCTGGCGCTGAGACCAATGCGCTCACTAAAGTGTCTTTTAAAATTAAAGCAGGGGAACATGTTGCGATACTTGGACGCATGGGTTCAGGTAAGTCAACGATACATAAATTGATTCTTGGCCTTTATCAACCGACAGAAGGTGCAGTACTGATTGATGGTATCGATGCGCGACAAATTGACCCTGCAGAATTACGTCGTAGTGTTGGCTATGTGCAGCAAGATACACAGTTATTTTATGGCTCTATGCGCGATAATTTAACGATTTCTGCCCCACATGTGGATGATGCTGCTGTGATTGCGGCTGCAAGGGTTGGTGGTATTGATGAATTCGTAAACTCACACCCCAAGGGTTTTGATATGCTGATTGGCGAGCGTGGTGAAACATTGTCTGGAGGACAGCGTCAAGGCGTTGGTGTCGCGCGTGCTTTCATTAACAAACCTACCATATTGTTATTAGATGAGCCTACCAGTGCGATGGATCACTCTGGCGAGGATGCAATTAGGACTCGTTTGGTTGAGAATACCCAAAACAAAACATTGTTGTTAATTTCACACAGATCATCTCTTTATGCTTTAGTGAATAGAATTATCGTGATTGATTCAGGCAGAATTGTTGCAGATGGCCCGAAAGAGCAAGTGACAGATGCATTGAGAAATGGCAAGATTGGTAAAGCACTATGAGTGAAAATCTGTTCAAAAAGCTAGAAACAATTAACCAATTTCTTAAAAGTCAGTCGTGGTTAACTAAGCCTATTTATTACTTTTTGGATAAATGGACGCCGACTGAAACTAAAGAAGATTTGCCATGGCATGAAGAATCCGACTTAGTCATTCTTGAACAAACGCCAGTGAGGGCTAGGTTGTTGCTGTATACAATTGCAGTGACAATGTTGTTGTTAGTCTTATGGGCTTTCTTTGCTAAGGTTGATGAAGTTGTGCGTGGTGATGGGCGTGTTATTCCATCTAAACAGGTGCAAGTGATTCAATCACTCGACGGCGGGATCGTTTCAGAGATTCTAGTGAGCGAGGGTGAGTCTGTCGCTGTGGGAACCCCGCTGATTCGCATTGATGAGACACGCGCAATATCTTCGTTGAGAGAGAATCAGTCACAATATTTAGCTTACTTAGCTAAACAATATCGGCTCAGGGCTTTAGCTGAAGGGACAAGCTTTAATCCGCCTGAAGAGGTGCGTAAAGAGGTGCCAGAGACATACGATCAAGAATATGCACTTTATAATTCAAGCAAGGAAGAGTTGCAGTCCGCAATTGAGATTGCGCGTGACCAGGTGGTTCAGCGTGAGAAAGAGTTGCTTGAAGTGCAGTTTCGAAAAGAAATTGCCGAAAAAAATTATGAATCAGCAAAGAAAGAGCTGGCTGCTAATAAACCTTTGTTATCCAGTGGGGCTGTATCTGAGATTGATATATTGAAACTAGAGCGAGAAACTAATAAAGCTAAAGGCGATATTGATCAGGCGCGTGCTCAGATTAGTCGAATCGAGAGCTCTATTGGAGAGGCAAGGCGTAAGGTTTCGGAGGTACAGCAAACCTTTCAGAGTAAGGTGCGTACTGAATTAAACGACATTACTGCGCGTTTGAATAGTGTCTCTGAAGTGAGTGTTTCACTGAAAGACAAAGTGAATCAGTCCACGTTGAAATCTCCTGTAAATGGTAAGGTAAGCCGTCTTTTCTATAACACCGTTGGCGGCGTAATTCAGCCAGGGAAAGAGGTGCTTGAGGTTGTGCCGACTGATGATGCTTTAATATTGGAAACCAAAATCCAAATCAGAGATATTGCTTTTATTAGTTTATTACAGCCTGCCGTCGTTAAGTTGACTGCATATGACTACACGGTCTATGGTGCATTGGATGCCATTGTAGAAAATATTGCGCCAGATTCTATTGTCGATGAAAAAGGTAATGCTTATTATATTGTACGTGTGCGCACGCTTAAATCTAGCTTAGGTACAGGGCTACCGATTATTCCTGGCATGGTGGCACAGGTTGATATCATGACTGGTAAAAAAACCATACTTTCTTATTTATTAAAACCAGTTTTAAAAGCGAAGTCTTACGCTTTCAGTGAGAGATAGATGCAGGATATATTTGTTAGTACCTTACCTGAACGTCTCAGTAATTGGGTTGATGCTTTTCCAGAATCAAAAATAGTCGCAGACCTTTCAAATATTCCTAAGAAACTTGATAGCGCTGCTGCTGACAATGACGAGTTGGTGTTTTGGTTACATGTTAATGAAGAAAAGCCTAGCCGATTAAGTGCTACGGTGACTAATATTATCAATCAGTTTAAATTCGCAAAAATTGTTGTGCTTGCCAATACACCTAATCAGGCAGATTGTTTTGCTGCATTAAGCGTGGGTGCTGTTGGATATGCACACGCGTATTCACCAGCTGCAATGTTGAACGAAATTAAAACAGTAATCGGGCACGGTGGTTTATGGTTGGGGCAAGAGTTGCTTCAGCGATTAATAGAAACATCCACTAAGTTAGCGGGTAATCAGCCAGACTATGTGGATGGATTACTCGCCCAATTAACGAGCCGAGAAAGAGATGTGGCTGTCGAGGTGGCCAAGGGATTGAGCAACAAAGAGGTAGCAAGAGTACTTAATATTACAGAGCGTACAGTGAAGGCTCATTTAGCTGCAACCTTTGAGCGTTTAGGCGCTAAAGATCGGTTGCAATTGGCATTGATGCTCAATAAGCGCTAATTGCTCAAATTCGTATTTTTAAGGGTTGTAAATACTCTTGGACAAATTAGCGCTAATCGTTTTATTGTCAGATGGTCTAGGTTTTATGGGACTAAAGTGAAATACCTGGTCCAGTCATTCCATCAATTCCAATTGATTTTAGTGTACTAATCTCATCATCATTTTGCACGCCTTCGGCAATTGCAATCACACCTATCGAATGTGCAATCATGCATAAGCCTCTGAGTAGTGTTTTATTAGCTTCGTTCTTATTAATGTCACGAATAACTGAAGCGTCAATTTTAATATAGTCTAAGCCAATATCATGTAACTCGCCTAAGCGTGAGATACGTGTGCCCACGTGCTCGATACCCACTTTGCACCCCAATGCTTTAAATGCAATGCAGAATTGACGGAACTCTGGAAAATGATCAAAAGCACTTTGTTCCGGAACTTCAAAATAAAGTTTATTAGCGATTTGCGGTTGATTCTTAATACTTGCCATTGCTATATCAATAAATGCAGTGTTACAAATTGCACTGGCTGATATGTTCAGGCCAATCGGCATTGCACCATTAGCGAGTGAGTTGATGGCAGTTTGTAATACGAGTTCATCGACACGATTAATTAAATTTAACTTATCTGCCCATGTGATGAACTCGCCTGCACAAAACCATTTTCCATCAGTTGCAAGTTGTAACCTTACTGGGGATTCGTAGTGGATTAATGCACCGACTTGATTAATGACTGGGTAGCTTTCAAGCTTGATTCTATTGTGATCTAAAGCTGAGGTGAGTAAGTTCTTCCACTCTTGTAAATTGTGATCTTGATATTGATGAAGTTCGCCAGAGTTAATGACATGTAAACTGTTGCTACTTTCATTGCCGATGTCGTCTAGTACGTGGTGTACTGAGTTGATGATGTTTTCGGCAGTGTCTGACTTGGTTACGCGAGTTGATGTAGTAAGGAAATTGACTAAAATATTTTGTCCAGATATGTTACTTACTTTTTCAAATGCGCTGTTAATGGTGGTGCCTAGGCTGTAGCAGTCTGCTGGCTGATTAGAAAACACTGAAAAGTCAGCGCCACTCAGTCGGCCAGCAGAAAGTGCAGGGCTTTGATTGCAAAGATGTTGTAGCGTATCACCTATCGTTTTTAAAAGTTGATTGGTTTCTTTGTAGCCTATTTTTTGATCGATTTCTGCAATGTTAAGAATTCTGGTGATGACCATTACACCTTCATTAAAATACTCCTCATGGCTGATGCTAGCATTCACTTTTTTTACAAAGTAATCATGGTTCATTAGGCCTGTGACATGATCAAAGTTATTATCAAACCTGAGCTGGTCAAGTCTCGCAGACTCTTCACTGATTGTTTTTTTAACTCTATTTGAAAGTGTGTTCATTGCATTGACGACAGCCTTAAACTCTTTAGTTTTTGGTACTTTAATCATAATGAACTTACTGTCACCAATCGCCTTTGCTTGGTCTACCACTTCATCTAGCGGTTTGAGTATTTTTTTCAATAATTGCCCAGCTAAATAGCAACTGATGAGGCCAATCAATAACACCCATAATGCAATTTGTATGGTGGCATCCCAGAGTTTGTTATAGGCAAATGAAGTGTTGCTTTCAACTTTTAAGGTACCAAATTGTGACCAGCCTTCCTGTATTTCAGCAACACCAGCATCTACTTGTAAAGGGATTGCATTGACAAACCATTGAGGTGCATAGGTTTTGTTGGATTTATTAACACGCTCACTGAGTACTTTTCCATTGGTGTCTGTTAGTGCGATGTGTTGGTAATAACCAGAATCAAATTGCGCTGAGAGCAATAAGTCTAGTGTCACTGGGTCTTTAGGTAATTGAGTCATCGATAAAGCAAGCGTCACTGCATTATCATTGTTTTTCATCTGCAATTGTTTTTCTAGATATTGCTTGCCAGATAAGGTACTTAAAATAAAACTACCGCTAGAAGCCAACGCTAGAATTAGAATAATAGCTAACCATAATTGCTTAATTAGTGACATAAATTCATCCTTACTTTCATTTATTCAATTCCATCCGCACGCATACGTGCCAA
>Ga0066476_100106_pt1 | contig 25706 bp, 13 predicted proteins | sample LakWasM112_LOW13_2_FD_59558 | JGI IMG/M metagenome (GOLD analysis project Ga0066476, IMG submission 59558) | Freshwater sediment methanotrophic microbial communities from Lake Washington under simulated oxygen tension - Sediment Metagenome 112_LOW13 | ecosystem: Environmental > Aquatic >... | reverse complement strand
ATCCTGAATGAAAAACAGAAAAACCCAACAGGTCAGGAAATGTATTATACGGAAGAAATATCGCCTGCACTTGTTGTAGCTTATCAGTAATTTATCTTCACCCCATGCAGAGCTGTATTCTGTAATGGATTGAGCTGCCGGAAATGTCATGCAGATTGATCAGCTAATTATTGACAACCTGCTCAATTATTCTCATCTCAGCATCTTTTTCATCTTCCATTAAAATAACCTGTTGTTGTTGTGTAAAAGCATTCAGCGCCCATTGGATAATTTTATTTGACGGGTACAATGCTGCTTGTTTATTTAACCATTCTTCTGCTTTGATTTTTGAAGATGATTTTTCAATAGCCCATGCTGTTACCAGATTGTTAGCCGGTAAAAAGTTTCTGACTGTATTATCCACCTTGGGTGTAAATGCTATAATCTTTTCAAGCGACTGCTCTGCAGCTGTTTTGTTACCAAGGTTGGTATAGCATTGATAATTCAACCAATCTTCAAGTCTTTCATCAATATCTTCATCATAAGGCTTACCAACACCTAAATTCTGTGGCCACAATTTTGCACTGGCAATGAACTGCAGTGCTTTTTTAAACTCCTTGCTTTTCATTGCCATAACTGCCTGCATCAATTTGGCTTCATGAAACAATTGCCGGCCTGCCGTTGCACCTTCAAACGGAAGAATCCTCAACTTAGTTAAAAAAGCATCGGCAGCTGCAAACTTTTTATTGAGCAATAAGGTTTTGGCATAAAGCATTCCCATGATATAATTATCAGCATGATTTTTATAAAATGGTTCTGCAATGGACAACGCTTTTGCATATTGCTTTTGTGTGATGTAAAGCTCAGCAAGTAATTTGTTGTATCTCCATTCGTTTTTATTCAGCGAAATTGCTTTTAAAAAATCAGTTTCAACCATTTCATTATTCCCCTTCATTAATGCTGCTCTTGCGGCGAAAAATGAAGGATCAGTTGGCTCATTGCCGCATTGTGTAAAAAGAAGCTTTGCTCTTGAAAGATCATTCCGGTTCCAGAGAATCATTGCCAGATGATACTTCAGCATCCAATGATTGTTTGCAGCAATTAATTGCTCAAGAACTGCTGCAGTTTCGGAACGGAAAGGAAAAGTGGTGCCGGGTTGAATGTTACTTAATTCAACTGGTTTGTTTTCCAAAAAAGCTTTCCAGTAAATGACTTCAGGATCGGAAGGAGCAATTGAAAAAACAGACAATGCTTCTGCTCTGCAACTCAACTGGTAATACCAGATGCCTAATTCAAGATAAGTCTGAACAGGCATTTCGTTTTGTATATGAGTTGTGAATGCTTCTTTTGTGTCGGCAGTTTTGTTTGAATAATAATTTTCAAAAGCAACAAAATGATTTAAGGGATCAATTTCCTTTATCCTGTTTAATAATGCAGTTGCTTTTGCTGTTTCTTTCTGCAGCCTGTAAATAATTGCAAGCAGTTGCAGGCTTTCAATATTGTATTGATTGTTCAGTAAACTTTTTTCTGCGTATTCAATTGCTTTTGTTACTTCCTTATTGCGGAAATAAATTTTTGCCAGTTCAGTATAAGCAGCACTCCGGTATTCAATACTTGCTGCTGCTATATCAAAACCATCTTTTGCATCAGTTATATTTCCCAGTTGCAGATTGGCAATTGCATAATAATAATTTGCAGCGGGATCATACGTGTTAATGGATAAAGCGGTTGATGCTGTTTTTACTGCATCTGTAAATTTAAATTGACGGATCTGCAGCATAGCAAGATCGCAGAGAGCAGGGGCGTACAACGGATCTTTTTGCAGACAGGCTTTCAGTTTTTCTTCTGCTTTTACATAATCTTTAAAGCTGATGTAGTTTTTTCCCTGCAGGTATAATCCATAAACAGAGTTATGATCAAATGCTTTTGGTATTTCCATTGGCCTGTTGATGTTTCCATCAGAAGGGTCTGCATTCCAGGCAAGTTTGTCTTCACCCAAAGTGAGTTTCAGTTTAGTTGGATCAACACTAGCCTGTATCGAATCAGCAAAAAGCTCCAACGGGTTTACTAAAATGTTTTTTGAATAAATTTTCTTCCCATCTGCAAAAACTTCAAGCGCTTCATTCATTGTTTGTAATGGAGAAAAATAAATTTTGAGCCAGCCATTTTCAACTTTCACATTCACTGCGCCATAGTTATTGGCCTTTACAAAACCTTTTGTTTGTTTAACCGGGAACCAGTATTCTGTCCATGCATCCGATTGATAAGGAGAAAAGGAACGATGTTTAAATGGCGTCAACATACTGTTTTCAGCTGATTGATTGAACAATCGGCCGCTTTGCACTTCCACGTATTGACCATCGGTATCAGTGAGAAGTTTTTCCCAGATCATACCCTGTTGCGATAATCCCCATATCCAGATTTTCTTTCCCGGTTTATCATCATGGTTAGCAAATCTGCCCATACCAAATTCATCTGTATGCCAGTATGCTCCAAAAAAATCCGTGTACTTTCCAAACACATGATAGGATTTGTATCCGCCAAAATTGTTGTTCTCGTAAAAAGAAATGTTTCGTCCGTTTTGTTTGTTGATGGGCCAGTCGCTGTATTCGCCATCATGTCCAAGATAATTTTTACCTGGGTAAATAAATTCAAGATTACCTGCTGCTTTTAAACCTGTGTTCATCCACGTATAATAAGGTTGTTCAAATGCAGTTGTATTAAACCAGGATGAACTTGTTGTAAAGTAGGCTTTGTCTTTTGGCAAATTAATATCGAGTCGCCATGAAGTACGTGTCAGCAGATCTAACACTCCAATCACACAACTGATGCTTCCATCTTCTTTTTTCAGTATTGTATAATCAACAGGTGTTGCACAATTAGGTGTATGGCCAATGATACCATAGTTTGCTTCAACGCCCCCGCTTGTCCACGGGCCACGCATAGCAATATCCCTGAACTTTATTACATGATTGTTGTAGATAAAATCTTTGCCTGTTGATTTTTCGGTAGCCGACCAGATCTTTCCGCCAACTTCGGGTAAAATCATCAGCTTTATATAATCGTTTTCCAGCTCAACAACTTTCCATTCTTTTTGTACAGGTGCATCGGTAAAACCATCAAAACGATAGTAGGGATAAATTTTCGAATCCGGCTTTGGAACAGGATCAGGATCAGAGAAAGGGTAGGTGGTAAAGACTTTTTTATATTCTCTTACAACTGTATGCTGTTGGGCAAAAACAGTTAAGCCGCAACTGATCAAAAGAATTGAAAAAAACAGTTTCATACCTTGTCGTTTTTAAAATTATATACTGGTATTACATCACCCACCGTACGTCTTACGTTGGTCATTTATTCATCATCATCTTCTTCGTGTTCTTCTGTTTCTAATTTTTTCTCCCTTAAGTTCCAGGGATAATTATTTTTCACTTCAATGTAATCTTTCAGTTCAAACTCACTTGTTCGTCCTTTTGCATCGGTTACAGTTAATTTAACGGAATACTTTCCAGGTTTGCAGGCAGAATAATTTACAATGGGACTTTCTTCAGTTGATGTTGCTGGAATTGCCCCGGGAAATTGCCAGCTGAATTTTGCTCCTTTACCTTTTAGAACTGAGTTGTCGTAGAAATATATTTTCATTTGATTGGGATCTTCTTCATCTGCATCTGTTCCTTCAACAGCAAGTATTCTTTTTGAAAGCGCAATGTTTGCTTTGGGTGCAGTTGTTTCATAAAAATCATTTTCCCAAACACCACGGTAAGTTCCCAGTCTTATTTTTTCTTTATCGTAGTTTAAATAAATAAAGTTGATGGGTGTGTGCGGCAAATGTGTACCAACTGTTTTCCATGTTCCTGTACGGTTGCTTTTATAAAATAAGCCTGGGTAACAACCAAGATAAACACCTCCATCTGTACCACGCTGGTAGGCCATTGTTTGAATTTCATTCTTTGGTAAATCTGCTGAATGATCATCAGTCCAGCTTTTTCCTGCATCATTTGATGTAAATACTTTTGCTTCATTCTGAAAGCCACCAACACCGAGATAAATTTTTTGCGGATCAGTATCGCTGATGGCTATATCAGGGAAGCCGTATTTTTTTGCAACTTCATTATCCGGGGTAATGTTGCTCCAGTTCTTGCCACCATCAGCTGTCATCCAAACCTGTTTTGGATTGTTGCTTCTTCCTTTTCCTGTTAATACATACATGTAATCGGGATTTGAAAAACTTACACGCAGGCGACGGATGTAAAATGTATCAGGGAATGTTTTTACCGTATCAATCGTTCTGAAATTATTGTCTGTCCTGATAATTGAACAATTTGTTATACGCCAGTGATCACTGTTTTCATCAATTGAATAACTTGTATATACGAGATGGGGATGAAACTCAATATTCCTGTTGGGGATATAACCGAATTTAACAGGAGATTTTTTTGTAACAGGCTCATCTCTTAATGTTGCAGGTAGTTTAATGATGAAGTGATTATACGGAGTTGCATACAGGTAACGGTCATCGAAAGGGTTGAGTGTTGCACTCATTGCATCGCCGCCACCATAATGATACCAGTCTTTTCCATACAATTTTTCATTGTAAACCATTGTGCCGCTATGATCAACTCCAACAGCCATTACATCTGATTTAAAGGATGTACTGAATCCCCATAAGTCCTGTCCGCTGAAACCTTCCACACGGTGATGCAATCTTGTTTTCATATTTACATACTGAAGACCGCCATCATTTGCAAGCCAGATATCATCACCAATAATTTTTGCACATTGAATGTCGCCATGTATACCGTATGTTCCCTGCTTGCGTAGAATGTTCCATGTTCTTCCTGCATTGATGCTGAGAATATTTCCGGATGCAGCCATCACCATGATGTTTGCATTTGAAGGAGAAATGGCAAATGATGTTGCCCAGCCAACCTGCTGAAATGAAGCCGACCAGAATGAACTGTCTTTCATGTCAAAATCATAATTGCCTTTATCTTCATCTGCACTGTAAGGATGAAACAGCGAATAATAATCATCAATGTACCTGTAGTTATTGGCCTGCGGAACAAGATGAAAACTTTTACCTGCATCGTTGCTTTCAATAAATGTTCCCACCATTTGATTTTTTACTTCCTGTTTAACTGTTGTTTTTACAGCAGCTTCTCCAAATATGGTGATGTATAATTTATCAGGTGCAGCGGGTGTAACTGCAGCAGTTATATCATGCATACGCAGCAGTTTGTTTTTATCAGGCATACCGGCAGTTACCTCTTCAAAACTTTCTCCTGTATTTTCTGAACGGTAAATGAAGAATAGGTTTCTTTTTTTCCTGTAAGCGCCCCCGATGTAAATAATATTTTCTTTTGACGGGTGAAACTCGATGAACTGTGTATTAAAACCAACAAGTAAAGGTTTCCAGCTTTTACCACCATCTGTTGTTTTAAAAACAGTATCGGTGTTGGATGCGATAACTACATTCGGATTTAAAGGTGATACAGAAACTAATGTATTGTCATCACTCCATCTTGGTCCGCCTTTGGCCTCGAGCTGTGCAAGCATGTTTAAGCTGGTGAATGCCCATGTTGCTCCGTTATCAATCGATTTTAAAATACCAACTGTAGTAGCTGCATAAACGATATTGTTATTGGATGCTGCTATCTGAATTTTCTTTACGTTTTCAACCGGCAGATCGAGTGTTACATTTTTCCATGTTTTGCCTTTATCAACTGTACGCCAGATGCCACTGCTCATGCCGCCCATTAAAACCATGTTCGGATTTCTTACAGAAACATCAAGACTTCGCATTACACCAAGTCCCGGTGCTTCAACTGAACCAACTGTTTTATGAATGCTGAATGGGCCTAAGGGTTTCCAACTGCCGGGCTGTGCAATAGCCTGCTGCATGATGCATACATACAGTATGCACAATGCAAATATTTTTTTCATGACTAAACTTTTAATCTGTTATCTGATGATGAGTAACCAGCCTTTATTTTTTTCTACTTTTATTTTATCAGTTACTGAATATGTTTTTGCAGGTTGGAAGTTTTTAATCTCCGGCGCAATCAATGTTGCTTTAGACGGGTCGATTCCTAATTTGTTCCAATCAATTTTTAATTCAACTTCAACATCTGCATCAGCCCAGCTTGCAATTGAAATCAATGCTGTGCCATTCTTTTTATAAACAGTAGCCAGTACATTTTCGTTTGAAGTTTTTACGGGACAGTTTTTGCTCCAGTAACCAATCATTTCAGAACCTTTGATGCCGAAGTCGTCCCATACTTTCCAGATAGGGCGTGGGTCTGCATTATCGCTCCAAGGCATGCGGTTCGTCATTCCGTAAATCATACCACGCCAGGCGTTGCCGCCATCCTGTAACATTTCGCCCATTAAACCAAACGGAATACCACTTACTTCGGTTAAGAAAAAGTCGGGTTTGTTTTTTTCATAATCAAAATATTCGCCAAACCATAATTTATTGAGGTAAGGGAAATGCTCCATGTACAAATTGGCGCTGTTATTAAAGCCATCGCTTTTATTGTATTGATTGGCGCTGTGCAAATCCAGAATGCCTGGATGTCCATCCTGTGTTAAAACACGTTTGATGCGTTTCATGGTGATCCTGTCGAATGCAACATCGTCAAGATAAATACCATCAATGCCTACATTCTGTACCAGCCAGTTCATACCTTCCACATAATAATTATGCCAGCGGTTCATACCACTGTTTACAATGGCTGCATCTTTTAATGCAGGTACAAACCATGCAGCAATGTAATCATCACCAATATGTTCCTGCAGCCAGCTGAAACCGCCGCCTTTACCGGGACTAAATATTTCATGATCAAGACTACGCAATGCATGAATTTCATAAGCCTTATTGCTCAGCTCACGAATGGTGTTGTAAATTTTTACATTTAATCCTTTACGGTGGGCTTCATCAATATAGTCCTTCATCTTTTTGTATTCAATGAACGGGTAGTTGATATATGGATTGATAGCTGTTGCATGGTGAATGTTTACAATGGTTGCACCGGCTTCCTTTATTGTATCAATTGGTTTGTAACTGTGGAAAAAGCGGCTGCTCCATTGAAAATCTGTATTGATAGGGTGGAATGGTGTAATCAGCAGGTTGAAATTATAATACAGCACATCACCTTTTTTCATTTTCCGGCTGCCGCTGTAAGCATTTACTAAAACAGAACTTCCTTTGCGGAAAACTTCAATTCCTCCTTTGTTATCATTTCCCCATGAAGAAGGTAACAGCAATGGTTTTTGCAAATAGAAATTTGTATTCAGCGGTCTGCTGTATTTTTCATCACGCAACGAAAACTGAATACCGGCATTTACATCACCAATCCATCCGCCATCCTGGTTTTTATGTGCAACATCCCATTTCCATAAAATTGAATCAGGTCGCTGACCACCTTTTAAACCAAGACCCATAAAATAGTTTGCAACATCGGGCTGCATGGGAAAATGGAAATTGATTTCTTTGAAATCCATATCCTGCAAGGCAGTAAACTTAACGGTGTAGTTTAAGAAACCATCAAACTCAAGCGTGGCATTTACAGTCATCTGCAAAGCAGAAGATGTGCTTGTGCATTCCCAGCTTACAGTTCCCTGTTCTTTCTTTATGAAATGAATACCTTCTGATTTCCATTTTAACGGTTGCTTGCCTGCAGTATCATAAAAATGAAAATGAAGAGGTTCATAAAACAAATTGTTTGGCTGATTTCCGATTGACGTCATTTCAGGAGTAAAGAATGTTTGTATTTGAGCAGGGAACCCATCTTTGTTCAGCATCAGTTTTCTTCCCAAAAATGAAATAACAGTATCAGTTACAACCAAAGGAGTATAAGGAGCGATGACGGTATTTTCCTGAGCCATTGTTGAGTTTAACCATTTTAACCTGGTCATGTTTTCAGGTTTGTCGATGCCGCCGTTTTTTGTAATACCTGTTCCAACTGTTATGTGAAGAAGTATTTCTTTTGTTTCGCCTCCTGTGTGCACAATTGCTTTACCGTTGTACAAACCCGGCTCGGTTGTTTGCGGTACATTAATGCCGCACCACATAGCCTGCACTTTTCCTTTGGCAACATTTACTTTGTTGCTGAAAACAGTGCCATCGTATGCTGTTCCATCAGTGTTAATGCAGGTGATATTTTTTGAAGGTATGATTTTGCCGGTTTTGTTTTTGAGATCAGAAAATGTAATGGATACATCCTGCAGATCCTTTAAAGCATATACACCTAACTGGAAGGCCAGCCATTCGCCACGCATTGCCTGGTCAGAAAATGAATGATGGTTTGTTTTTAACATCCATCGTTGCGGCAAATCATTTTTCATCCTGATAGAGTTGGTTCTTGATTCAGGAAAAATCAAAAAAGCCTGGCCTTGATTTTTATCAATCAGTACATTTGTTTCAGCTGCGGTAGCAATTACTTCCATTGGATAGAAGCTGTTAAATGCATTGATGCTTTGAATTTCTTTTACAGTACAATTAACAGGAGCGTTTGATGTTGCCGTTTCTAACCATTTGGCATCAGCTGTGTTTTCAGGTGTGTAATACACACCTTTTGGATAATATGTTTTAGGCCCTTCATCTTTGTAAGGCATGTAATAAATATAATAAGAGCCAATGCCGGATACTGGTTCAAATAAAATTGTTCCGGTTTCCCTGTTGATGTCAATCGTTTTTACGTTGAGAATTTTTTTGCCTGTTTTTGCATCCTGTACAATAATCCGTTTCTGATCGGGATGATTATCTCTTCTGCGCCATTCAATCACTGCTTTGGCAACTGTTCCTTTGCCGGTAAATTGTACAACTGCACGGTGATTACCCAGCGAATCGGGGTTCCAGCTGTTATTGCCGCTTGTATATTTTACCTGTTGTGCAACGATGAAATTGCAGAAGAATAGTAAGCTGAATGTAATTGTACTGTTTAAAAGGAATTTCGTTTTTGACATACCTATTGTGTTGAATTGGAAGTATTCGATTTTATCGTTTCAGTAATGTGTACTGAAGCTTAAATTTTCATGTGCTAAATATAAAAACAGTTTATCCTTAATGGTTCAAAAGATTGGCACATGTTATTCATGTTTATTTATCCTTCTTCTTTTTCTTTCCAAACGGTACTTTCACAATGACTGTTTCACCACGACCTTTTTCATTGGCAACACTCTGAATGGTCCATAGGTCAAACAAATTATCGCCATCAATAACACTGCCGCTGTAATCGCCCCATGCAACACCATCAGCAGCTCCTCTGCCTTCACCAACACGAACAATTTCTCTTGTTGTTCCGGGAGCATCTTTCGCCAGCCTGTATGTAAAACGTGGACTGATAAATGAATTTTCGTTTACTTCCTGGAAGCCAATCAGCACATCATTGTTTTTATTAACAGCAAGAGTTGTCTGAATATAGTTTGTAGTGTCACTTTCAATCATTCCGGTTTGAACAATTGTTCCATCATCAGCTTTTAACTGATGCCATTGAACGGCTGAATGCCCGTTTTTATTAACGGCTTGCGAAAACCAGATACACCCATTTTGCAGCACCAGATTTTTGGGATTACGATCTCCGCTTGAAACTTTCTGCTCTGTTCCTTTTTGCGGCGATTGCGGAGGATAATTAATGTATTTTAATAGATGCGGCTTTTTTGAAACAAGCTGGCAATAGGGTTGCCCATCACTTCCTTCCGTTACTTTGCGGATGATAAAGTCGCCATTTTTTATTTCGAAAAAATAAAGATCATCTGTTGCATCCTGTACAAAAACCGGGTGACCCAAACTTCCTTTAAAATGATAAACAGTTGCGGGCTTTCCTGCTTTAGCATCAGCTATGCGTAATACAAACGTATTTTCAGTACCGCCGGGGAATGAATAGCCAATCCATTTTCTGCTGTAACCAATGCCACCACCATCAACACCATTTTGCGCAGGAACAGGGTAGGTGTTCCATGCACCTGTTGGATCGCTTGTTTCAGAAACAGAAATGTTAACCGGTTTTACTTTTGGTTTATCATAATACCACCACAAGTCAAAAACAAAAACCCGGTTGTGTGAATCATAAAACATTTTCGGATCAATTCCGTTGTTAAAGCATTTTTGCGAAACACCTTGTACAAACTCACCTTTCTTATTGTAGATAATGATACCGCTGTTTGTGCCATGCAAAACATATCCACCACCAACTGCAATCTGCGGATCAACCTGCCTGTTGCCATCCATTGATCCGTTAAAAACCCGGTAGCCATTAATTATTTGCGGGTTGCCCCCCTGCTTCCGTTCAGAGCACAAACTATCGCCATAAAATTTTGATTTATGCAGCGGAGAAATCACTTCTGTTCTTGATGGATGAACTGTATCAGTCGATGTTTGTGCATTTGCTGTACCAATGAAAAGACAGGCAAGAAGAAGAATTCTGTGCATGGTTTTGTGATTGTTTATTTTCAAATATTACAGTTACAGACAACAAAGAACAATAAATCAACGGGATTAAAATGGAATTTTTTGAACAAACGGTTGCGCATGTCAACGATGATGTTTTAAACTATTTTTAGTCAGGTAATTAATTCGGCTTGTCAACATTCAATAAGAAAAAACGATTGCTTATGATGCAAACATCATTGTTTATGCAAGCTGTTACTATTGGCAGGATCTGGGCTTTTGACCTGCATATAATCTTTACCGCACAGGGGAAACTACAACGGAATAAACAACCGGGTATGAGCCTGTTTCAAAACTCTGAAAACTTTTCTTGCGGAGGAATTGTGTTTTTGCCGGCGATTTTTATTACAGGGATTACAATGTTTCTATGATATTTTTTTTGTTTAAGCAGAACGGTGATTTGTAAAAATCATTTTTTCGATATGGTACATTCATTTTTAACTATCATTCAATTTTTCGACATGCAAAAAAAACCAAAACTAAATTGTGCAGCGGAAAAAGACACAAAAAGCCGGCAAAGGGCTTTAAAACTGTGGCACAGGCCAAACCTTTTTGCCGTGTTATTTTTGTTTGTGCTTGTCCTTTTAACAGGCAACAGTGCATTTAGTCAAACAAACACCATTTCCGGAACTGTTAATGATGAGGCGGGGAAACCTGTTGCAGGAGCTTCCATTAAAGTAGTGCAAACGAAGACGGGTACTACTTCTAATGATAATGGAAAGTTTAAGATCAACATACCCGCAGGAAATGTAACCTTAGAAATCAGTTATGTAGGACTTGTGACTGAGCGGATAAAAATCACCGGGCAGCATGACGTAAATGTTGTGCTGAAAGCTGCCAGCAAAGCAATGGATGAAGTTGTGGTTGTAGGGGTACAGCGCCAGACAAAAAGAAATACCACTTCTGCGATATCCGGAATCAGCGGCAAGGCCATTGAAAATTTACCGGCACCCAGTGTGGATGGATTACTGCAGGGTCGTGTAGCAGGTATGAATGTGCAGATCACCAGTGGAGAACCGGGCGTTACACCTACCATTGTAGTAAGAGGGAATTCAAAAGTAAGTACAAATATCAATGACAATGCAGTAGCACAATCACGTGCATTAAGCAGCCCGCTCTACGTTATTGATGGTATCCCTACCAGTACAGATGATATTGATAATGCGGTTGGTGCCACAGGAACCAATTACCTGGCGGGCATCAACATTAATGATATTGAAGAAGTGGTTCTGCAAAAGGATGCAGCAGCTACTGCCGCATGGGGCTCAAGAGGTGCAAATGGTGTCATCTATATCAAAACAAAAAAGGGGCGAAGCAACACACCTGAATTCAGGGTAAATATTTACGGTGGTATTTCTGAACGTCCTTTACTGTTGAAAACATTAACCGGGCAGGCCGAGCGTACGGCAAAAATGAATCTGCTGTATGATTATTTAACTCCGGCCCAGATAGCCAGTTCAATTCCGCAAATGCTGACAGACAGTTTAAATCCTTCTTACAATAACGCAACCGACTGGCAAGGTTTATTTTACAGGCAGGCAGTAGTTAAAAACGTAGACGGGTCTTTTTCAGCAGCCACGCAGAATGTAAACTACCGTGTTAGTTTCAACTACTATGATGAACAGGGTATCATTAAAAGTTTTGGATACAGCCGTTACAGCATCAGGGGAAATTTTGATTTCAAGATTACTCCAAGGTTAAATTCGCAGTTGATTGTGGGTTTGTCGAGAGGTGACAGAAAGAGAGGTATGAAATATGGCAACAGTGATAATAACACACCTGTGTCAGGATCTTCCATACCATCTTCTTTTTACGGATTAAATTCTCTTGACTCTTCTCTTTTTCTCGGGGTAGCTTCACAATTGAGAAACAAGAATATCAGCGATCAGTTGAATGCTTCTTTAACCGTAAACTATGACATTCTTCCATCTCTGAAATATAATATCCAGGGTGCAGTTAATATTTCAAACAGTTACAGGGATTATTTCCAGCCATCACGTAATGATGATATTGCATCTGTACGTCCTGCAGGAAACTCTTCTTATGCTGAATCTTCTAAAGGAGTGTACAGTACCTTGTTTTTTCAGCAGGGACTTAATTTTGCAAAAACGATTTCGGCAGCAAAGCATAAACATAACCTGGTTGCAACTGTAAGCCAGCAGTTTTCAAGGGATGTATCGAATAATACGTACGTAGCAGGATATAATATTCCATCAAATGACATACAGGTTGTAAGCGGTGTTGCTCAATCAGATCTGTATGGTTCTTCTTCTTATGCTGCTTCTGCTTTGGTTTCTTTACTTGGCCAGGTGCAGTATGATATGGATAAAAAGTATCTGCTTTATCTCACCTACCGTGCTGATGCTTCTTCCCGTTTTGGTGATAATTCAAAGTGGGGATATTTCCCTGCTGTAGGTGCAGGCTGGATTGTTTCGGATGAAAAATTCATGGACTGGTCAAAGCCGGTTGTTGACTTTATGAAGCTCCGTTTCAGTTTTGGTGTTGCGGGTAACCAGTCTTCTGATTTTTATGCACCTTATAACTCTTACCAGTACGGAGGATATTACAATGGGGTACAGTCTATTCAGCCCAGCTATACAAACGGGTTAACAAAAAATAATTTAACCTGGGCAAAAACCGAACAGAAAAATATCGGGCTGGATCTGTATATGTTTAAAAACAGGTTAAACATTTCGGTTGATTTGTATGATAAATTATCGAAAGATGATTATTATAATTTTGATCTTCCTTTTTACACAGGGTTCGACAATGTGTTGTTTAATGCACATGATCTCTGGGTAAGTAACAGGGGAGTTGATCTGACCGTGTTAGCTTCTGTACTTCCTTCAAAAAGCAAAGTTCAATGGAATTCGCAGCTTACACTTTCGCATAATGAAAACCTGATTGCCAAACTGCCCAATAACAACAGGTCGTTTGTAGTTACAGATTATAATGATGTGAGCAGGATTTATGCAGTAGGACAGCCGATCTATGAGATGTTCCAGTTAAGATACCTCGGCGTATATAATTATGCAAGTGAAATTCCTTTCAATCGGCTTACAGGTACAAGACAAACTTATTTCAAAGGAAATCATGTGGTTATTCCCGGTGATCCCAAGTGGGCAGATGTAAACAAAGATGGTGATGTATGGACTGATGAAGATAATGGTGATCAGTATGGTGACAGGGTACCAACAGGTAATCCTAACCCGAAATTTACAGGTGGATGGGTGAATGATTTTACATATAAAAACTTTTCACTCAGTATTATCAGTGTGTTTACATTTAAACGTGACGTGTACAATACGTATTTCCAGTCGCAGGTTGCAAATATCGTAGGTGGTTATTCTTCCGGCATCAGCAATTTTGCTCAAACGAGAATGCCTGACTTATCAGGTATAGATTACTGGACTCCTGCTAAGGCAGCTGCTAAATCAGATTACCAGGCCGGGTTCCCGTCCATTAATCCCTTAGGCCAGAGCTACTATCAGTATATCGCCATTTCAGATCAGTTTGTAACAGACGGCAGTTATTTTAAAGTAAAAACAGTTTCATTGGGTTATCAGCTTCCCGAAACGTTCCTGAAAAGGATTAAAGTGAAAAGGGCAAGAGTTTATTCCATGATCGATAACGTTTTGACGATTAAAAACTCAAGTATGCCGAATCCTGAACTGGTAGATCAGTTAGGTGTGTATACAGGTGGATTATACCCTGTATCGAAAAAAATCACATTAGGCCTGGATATAACCTTCTAAAAAAATTACTATGATAAAGATGATAAACAGAAAATCCGGCTTCAGCAACATGTTTGTACTGCTGCTGGCTGTAATTATAATAACAGGAATTTCCTGCAAAAAATTCATTTACGATCCTCCCATAACTACAACTTACGGTTCAAAGTTCTGGGTGTCTGAAAGAGCGGTTGATCAATCAACACTGGCAATGTACGTGCAGTTGCGCAACGGCTTAAAGAGCAGCGCCTCACATTTTATATTTGGTGATTTAACCACCGATGTATTTCATTGTGCCTATAATGCCGACTGGACATTAAATGCAGTTAAAGCAGGTAATAACCCTCCTTTCTTTTTCTCTTATGTTCCATACAAAGAAGGCGTATTGCAGAACTGGAGCAGATTTTACAAGTTAATTGCACAGTGCAACCTGGTGTTGCAAAATGTTCCTCCCATGCAGAATTCACTTTTCAGCAGCAGGAAAAAAAATGAATATGTAGGTGAAGCTTTATTTATGAGGGCTTATACTTATTTCTATATCACACGTGTTTGGGGCGATCCGGTATATGTTTCTCAAACCTATAATGATATTGATTATGGTAATATTCCCCCGGTTCCCCGCAGTCCGGAAGCTGCTGTATTAGACAGTTGCCTGAGAGATTTAAGAACGGCTTCTTCTTATCTCGGTTATGTAAATGGCGACCCGGCTCAATCAACAAGAGCAAATAAAGGAACAGTATATTCATTGATGGCACACATATTTGCATGGCAGCATAAATATGACAGTGTTCATGTATACGCAAGCAAAGTTATTAACGAAGGAGGATACAGTCTCGAACCTGCAGCTACTTACAGTGATATATGGGCCGGGCAGAAGTCATCAGAAAGCATATTTGAATTGCCGATGATGGCCAATGATCAGTCAATTATTGCTGAAACGGATGTAACGGGAGGAAAGCCCGGATTCTTTGGCGTATTTCTTAAAGGCGATATTATTAACAGGGCAGGAAATAACTGCTGGATTGTACCAACCAATGGTATGACCGGAGTTTTGTTCCAGGATAAAAATGATATGCGCTTTACCACTCAGCTGCAGCCTGTAGCTGCTTCTAATGGTGATGAAGCCGGTTATATGTTTTTAAAATATTCAAATGTGAAATATAAAAACGAGCAGGATAAAACTTCACCATATGTAAATAATAACCTGGTTTTACTCCGCTTGTCTGATATCCTGTTGCTGGATGCTGAAGCACTTGCATCAACCGGTAATATAGAAGGTGCACGCAGCCTGGTAAAACAAACAGAAGATCGTGCCGGTATTACAGGTTATACTGCTCCTGCATCAGCTTATGATATGCTGGATGAAATTGTAATGGAAAGAGGAAGGGAACTGATGGGTGAAGGATGCTGGTATTATGATTTAATCAGAACGGAAAGTGCGCAGGGATGGCTCCAGTATATTGGTTACCCGGCAGCACGTCTTACGCCCGATAACAAAGGATATTACTGGCCGCTTGATATGAATGCCTTATTTCCTTACGACAATTTGTTAACGCAAAACCCGTGGTGGTTAAAGAATAAGTAAACACAATTTTTACCATACAATTCTTTTTATGAATCATAAATTAATAAAATTATTCTCACTGCTGCTGTTTGTTGTACTGCTGAGTGCATGTAAACGGGAGTATATTACCGGAAGCGTGCAGGATGTAAACATTTACAAGGGTAAAACAACTTACGAATTTTTAGAAACAAACCCGGCGTTCGATACACTGGTAAAACTGATTGATGCTGCGGGTTTAAAAGATGCCGTCAATGCCCAGGGTACAACTTTCTTTCCGCCAAGTGACTGGGTAATTTATAATTACCTGAGTGTACGCACACTGATTGTGCAAAGTACGATCAATCAGTATTCGAAATGGGGACTCGATTCCATGCTGTATTATCTCAGTAATAATAAAAATAATACAAGGGATTCGCTGAAGATGTATTTGATTGCACAGCCTTTAACTTATGATAAGTTAAGTGAAGATGGAATTAAATATCCAACCGGTCTTGCAAATGACAGTGTTACCGTTTCTTATAAAACTGTAACATCAGGATTAGGGTATAACAGCAATTTTTCCACCCCTGTTAAAGTGGTATATTTTACACACGCCAATAAACTGAACAGTTCATTAACCACTCCGGTACTGTGTACAACATCCGGTGTGTTAACAAAGAACGGTGTGGTGCATGTGCTTTCATCTTCTCATTCCATGTTCTTCAGACCATGATCAAAGCCTGATGAAACTGAAATAAATGATCTGGCTATGCCTGAACGGAACAGAAAATTTTAATAACAGATAACATCTGACCAGTAAAAACAATAAAAAAAATACAGATGAAACGAATAAATCATTCCTTGTTATTGTTTAGCTTATTGATTGCATCCTTCTCCATACTGGACGGGTGTACTAAAATTGATAAAGGATTTATCAGTTCAACAATGACCTATTCAGTAAATGAGTTTACGGTTATCAGGGGAAGAATTAAATCTTCTTACAGTCTTGTTACTGATGGCTCCACTACTCCCATTAAAGTTAAAATGCTGCACGTATATGACGCTACGGGGAAAATTGTTGACACGCTCTTTACAAAAAACTACCCGGTTTCCGTGTGGACAGCAGCCTACGACAATAAGGTTGACTTAACTTATGCCGCCATTATGGCAAAGCGAAAAGTTGTTGATATGCCTCCTGTTACAATTAATGAAAGTAACGGAGCGTTTGAAGCAAACCCTGCAACGGTATATCTGCCTCTCGGCAATTACACTTTTGATATTGAAATAACAAATGTAGTGGGAACAAGAGTGTTGAGTAAAGCAATGACGTTGAAATTAGTTGATGGTAAAAGCATTGAAACCACACCTGAAACAGGTGCATACAGTGTCGGCAGGTTATTAGCCAATACGGCAAGCGGAGCAAGCAATGGTACCATCAGTTCTTTTAATGGAAATAATAATCCGTTTGTGGTAGAAAGTATTACACGGTTTGCGGATACACCGAATACGGTGATCATCAGAATAATGGATAAGAATGGTGTTGTTTTCAATCCTAAAACGAACGAGATTATGAAAAGACCCAATTCCGGCTTAAACCCGAATCCTGCTTTCCTGCAGAACCTGCAGGATTATGCGCCTGATACATTTCTTGCTACTGATACAGCCTTGACACTGAAGTATCCATTGGTTCCATTTCCAATAGCCTCTTTAGGTAATGGCTATAATATGTACTATCGTATTCCAACTGCATTTGTACAGATTGACAGTACTACGGCATGGAGTTCAAATACTGCGGGTAATTTTTACCAGGGAGTAACGGACAGCCATTATAAAGGACTGTTGAAAACTGATCTGTATGATTATTCTATCCGTATTCCGTTACGGGTTCAGGTGCCGGGAGCATATTTGATCAGGCTGAAACTGTTGAATGCAACACACAGGTAAATAAAAAATCAGATTACGAATGGGTCGTATTTTCACAGCAGTTGATAGCAATGAGAAATAACTGCTTTATAAAGCATCAGTTTTTTGACTGGTGCTTTTTTAGACATAGCAGCATTTTAAATTACTCATTGTATATTGCTGACGTTTTTAAAAGAAATGCGCAAACGACTGCATATAACCCGTGTTATATTTTGTACTAATTTCATAGCCGTTTCAGGGAGTGGAAAATGTGCTGAATACTCCGGTGAATTACAGGCCTGCATATATAAATAAAAACAACATTAAATAAGCAACATGAACAGAAAAGATTTTCTCAGAAATACAGGGTTCGCCGCAGCATCTCTTGCAGTTCTTCCGGCAGGAAGTTTATTTGCAGGAACGGCAGATCAAAAGGTAAGAATTGCCATTATTGGTGTAGGGTTGCGTGGGCAGAGTCATCTTGAATTATTACTCACAAGAGACGATGTGGAAGTAGTTGCCATGTGCGATATTGATGATCAGATGCTGACTTCAGCTAAAGAGTATGTAACAAAAAGCGGCAGGAAGATGCCGCAGATTTTTACCGGTGATCCGTATGCCTGGAAAAAAATGCTTGAACTGAAAGGGTTGGATGGAATTATCATTGCCACACCATGGGAATGGCATAAACCTATGATCATTGGTTCACTTGAAGCAGGTGTTAAATATGTTGGCTCAGAAGTAATGATCGGCACTACACTGGAAGATCATTGGGATGTGGTAAAAGCAGCGGAGAAATACAACGCACATGTAATGATGCTGGAGAATGTTTGCTACCGCCGTGATGTAATGGCTGTGCTGAACATGGTTCGCCAGGGCTTATTTGGTGAAATGATTCATTTGCAGGGAGGCTACCAGCATGATCTGCGTGACGTGAAGTTTACCAATGGTGCTGAGTTTGGTGAAAAAGGTTTTTCTGAAGCACGCTGGAGAACAGAACATTCTGTACACCGCAATGGCGACCTTTATCCAACACATGGTATCGGCCCGATTGCCAATTATATTAATATCAACCGGGGTAACCGTTTCTTAACATTGAATTCTTTTTCATCCAAAGCAAGAGGGTTACATAATCATATTGTGAGCAAGGGCGGAGCAGACCATCCGAATGCAAAAGTGAATTTCAAACTGGGTGATGTGGTTACAACACAGATCAACTGTGCCAATGGTGAAACCGTTTTATTACAGCATGATACAAATCTTCCACGTCCTTATTCATTAGGCTTCCGTGTACAGGGAACCGAAGGTTTGTGGATGGATGTAAACAAAGGTATTTATATAGAAGGTAAATCGGCCAAACCCCACCAATGGGATGACGCCAAGCAATGGCTTGATAAATATGATCATCCGTTATGGGGGAGGTGGAGTAAAGAAACGAAAGGTGCCGGTCATGGTGGTATGGATTTTTTTGTGATTCATTCCTTTATTGAATCCATTAAACGTAAAACGGATACACCATTGGATGTATATGATGCCGCTGCATGGAGTGCCATTACTCCATTGAGTGAGCAATCAATTGAGCTAGGTAATGAAACGGTTGAATTTCCTGATTTTACAGGGGGGCAATGGATGTACCGTAAGCCGGTATTTGCATTGAACAATGAATATTAAATAATGTGTGAGGCTGGGATCAAAAATCAATGAAGGTTGATCTTTTGTGTTCAAATGCCACATTACATCTAAACAGCAGAGAATATGTTACGATCTGTGTTGCCGGCATTTGGATTAACAGACGAGGATCAGAAAATTGAAGCATTTGGCAGTGGGCTGATTAATCATACGTGGAAAGTTACAGCCAACGGTCATGAATATATTTTGCAGCGCATCAATCAAATTGTATTTAATAACCCTGAAGCAATTGCCTATAATATTAACCTTGTTTCAGATTACCTTAAGGTAAATTATCCGGAGTACAGGTTTGTGGCTCCCGTTGCAACAGATAACGGAAGCGCCCTTTATTACAGCAAAGAAGAAGGATTTTTCAGAATGTTTCCGTTTGTACAAGGGTCTTCTTCTATCGATGTGGTTAAAACATCAGAGCAGGCATTTGAAGCTGCGAAGCAATTCGGACGGTTTACAAAATTGCTTTGCGGTTTTGATTGTCATCAGCTAAAGATCACAATACCTTCGTTTCATGATTTGTCGTTACGCTATCAGCAATTCCTGGCAGCTTTGGAACAGGGAAGCCGGGTAAGGATTGCAGAATCAAATGAACTTATCGGCAGATTGATGCGATATTCTGATATTGCTGAAGAGTATAAACACATCATAGCCGACCCTTCTTTTAAGTTAAGAGTAACACATCATGACACCAAGATCAGTAATGTGTTATTTGATGAAAACGGGAAAGGCTTATGTGTGATTGATCTTGACACACTGATGCCCGGTTATTTTATCAGTGATGTAGGTGATATGATGCGTACTTATCTTTCACCTGTAAGTGAGGAGGAAAAAGATTTCAGCAAAATTGAAGTTCGTGTTGATTTTTACAAAGCAATTGTTAGCGGATATTTCAGTGAAATGAAAGATGAACTGACAGAAGCCGAGAAACAAGCTTTTTTCTATGCCGGGAAGTTTATGATTTTTATGCAGGCAATCCGCTTTCTTACCGATCATTTAAATGATGACAGGTACTATGGTGCAAAATACCCGGGCCACAACTTTGTAAGAGCGGGTAACCAGTTGGTATTGCTGGAAAAACTTATTGAGAAAGAAGAGGAGCTTGCTTCAATAATCACTGCTGAGTATTTGTAAGCTCAGATTTCAATAAGGGCCAGTCGTTATTTTGAGTATGCGCCTGTTTCAGTATTTGCTCCATTCGTTTTACAACTGAAGGGTTTTTTGCAGCTACATTATTTTGTTCAGACGGATCAACTGCTAAATCGTAAAGTTCTATTGCTGAATTTTCATCTTTATTTACATTGAGGCGAACACCCTTCCATTTACCCCATCGAACAGCCTGGCGTCCGTTGTTTTCATGAAACTCCCAGTAAAAATAATCGTGCTGCTGTTGCTTGCCTTTATTCAATAGCATCGGTACCAATGAAATGCCATCAATTTTATCTTTCACTTTTATTCCGGCTAATTCTAAGAATGTGGGATACAGGTCCCACAAAGCAGCTGGTTTTTCAGTAACGGCAGGGTTAATTTTTCCCGGCCAATATGCAATAAAAGCTTCTCTTATTCCACCTTCATACAAATCTCTTTTAATGCCACGGTAAATACCGCTGCTGTTGAAAAAATCCGGGTCACCTCCATTTTCTCTATGGGGTCCGTTATCGCTGCTGAAGATGATAAGTGTATTATCAGCCAATCCTTTTTCTTTGATAAGTTTTACAATTTCACCAACATATACATCAAGCCGGCCAATCATGGCTGCAAACTGGGCATGCGGATATGGCTCAGGTTTCATGTTATGCGGTCTTGTTTTCAAAGCATCACCTGTAAGCGGCTGTTCATTGAATTTTTGTTTATAATAATTATACAGGCTGTCGTGCGGGCCAATCACATCACCATGCGGCAGTGTGTAAGGCAGGTACAGTAAGAATGGTTTGTTGCTTGAGGATTCTTTTATGTACTGCAAAGCCTGTTGCTGAATGAGTGATGCTGAATAAATTGAATCGTGTTTTTTGTTGATTGAAAGGTCAACTTTTTCATGATTCTTCCAGAGGTAAGGAGGAAAGTAATCATGTGCAAGGCTTTGATCATTATAGCCAAAAAATAAATCAAATCCTTTTTTATTCGGATCGCCGCTGTTCTGGTTAAAACCTAATCCCCATTTGCCAAATGCTGCTGTTGCATAACCGTTTTGCTGAAAATAGTTGGCAAATGTTTTTACTGAATCAGCCAATGGCATCTGTCCCTCGGGCTGAACAGATTTATTTCCACGAACGGGTGTATGACCTGTATGCAAACCCGTCATCAGTGAAGCCCGTGAAGGTGCACATACCGAAGTGCCCGCATAAAACTGGTTAAACTTTAAACCGCCTGCTGCAAGTCTGTCAATATTAGGCGTTTCAATTTTCTGCTGACCATAACAACCCACCTCGCCATAACCCAAATCATCAGCAAAAATGAAAATGATATTTGGTTGCTGTGCCATTGATGCTGATGTGCACAACAAAAAGACAAAAAATAAGATTGATATAATTGGTTTCATACTAATTGTTTAAAGTTACTTTCATTAATCCCATCTCTTTTTTATTCATAAACGGAACAATGAAATAGTTGTCATCTACCACCTGCAGTAATTGAAGTACAAAGTTATATCGATTGTATGCACGAACGGGAATCGTTTCCAGCTCATCGTTTCCATCGGGATATACCAGTACCAATGCTTTTCTTTTAGCTTTTAGTTCCTGTACAAGCAACAGGTAAGGAATATTTTGTAAAATAAAGTGCGAATATGGCCAGGGATGAATTTTATAATAATTTCCGTCGTTTTTTATCAAACTGTCTTTCACTTTTACCAATTGTTTGTTCAACAACGTTATTCGTACGGCAGTAGAATAATTCCGATCGTAGGTGTTGAGTGAGTAATCGTTCATTGAATAATTTGTAACATTCGGGTAGGATACAAACCCCGATGTTAATTTTAACGACATAAAACTCAGCCAGCCATACGTGTTTGTTCTTTCTGCAAAGAAATTAATGGCAGCATCATCTTCAAAAATATTCTGGATAGTTTGAGCCGGAGTTATTTCCTGTAAATTAAAGTTTAACCGCACCATAAACATGCCGGTTTTTGCAGCGTTATAACCCACAGGAATTGTTATCAATGAACTGAGAAAAATGCTTGAATCGCTTTCTCTAAAACGAATGGCAGGATCATAATAAGGATACTTTCCGCTTTCAAATTGTTTCGATTGTATAGCGCCTGTCAGTACATCAATCTTTAATAAAGTAAGTATGTTTTTTTCTTCTAAATCTTTGGTTGTTTTTAAAACCAGCAGCTTGTTATCGTAAAGCGACACTTCTTTTAAATAATCATATTCATGATCAAATGGAATAAACACTTCTTTGCTTTCAAGTTCAGAATATTGCCGGTTAAGTAAAACAATGGTTGTTTTAATCTGTTTTATTTCTTTGTGATAGGTATGATTAATGATGCAAAGCCTGTTCTTGTTTTTAAATAATTGGTAAGTGGCGGTACTTTTGTTCCAGGCAGAATCAGCAGTTTTATTTAAAAGAAATGAAAGGTTTCTGCTTGTTCCGTCGCTGTTTATTCTGAAAAGCTGGTGTTTGGCAGTGCGTTCTGTATGGGTATATAAAATATAATAATCGTGAAACTGTATCAGTTTTACATCGCAAGATTCAGGAAGTTTAAAGTTTAATGTAATTGTTGAATCTAAAGTCAATCGTTCATTAAAAATATGAATGACGGGTTTTTTGTTTGCAGTGAAATGAATAAGATGATGATGACCGGATAATCCTGCAATAAGCCGTATAAAACCGGTTCCCGGCTCTTTTACCGAACCTTTGCTGTATTGAATTTTTTGTGCTGAAACAACAGTACAGCACAAAAAGAATAATATAAAAAGCAGCCGATACATGTTCATAAAGCTGAAATGACAGCCGGTTCTTTTATTTCAAAGGGACCGGCTATTTGAAAAATAGTGTTATCAGTTTTGAAAAAAAACGCCGTTCAAACCGATTCTTACTTCACGGGTTCATAAATTTCCACTTCAATGATGCTGAAGCACCCTTTGCTGATTGCATCGTTCCGGCTTACACCATCATCCAATTTTTTACCCGACACTTCTGTAGAAGTTTCGCCGGTTAAATTACTTGATTTTAGCAATTCAATTCTCAGCTTCTTCCCGGTCAATGGCTTACATACAATATTGCAGTAACCAAGACTTGTAGGGGTGTTGCCTGCAAACACTTCCTGCCCATCAACCGAAATACGGATAGGATAGGAGCGGCTGCGGAAATTATTCAGCTTTAAATTCACTTCACTTATCAAAGATGGCTTGTCCAGTTCATATTCAATCCATGCAGTTGATAAATTTCCATCGTTATACCAATCGCTCAGCTCGTTATCATCAAAGCTTGCAGAGGCGCTGTCGCTATGTGCACCGGCAGTTGCTTTTATAATTGTTAATGCATTTCTTGTTTTTGTGAAAGATGGAGTTGCTGGAGTTGGTCCACGATCCAGTTTGCCGGTTAATCCTGCTGATGGCAATTGTTTATTCAGGCCGTTTTCAACAACAACGGTATTTGTCTTCAATTTCATTTCAGCGGGTTTTAAACCGTCCGCAGTTGCAGTTAATGTAATCAATCCGGCTTTCGTTGTTGAACGGATCAGTACACGGTTTACTCCACATTCAACAGGAAGATCTTTTGACAGAATATAATTGTCCGGCCCCTGTGCCATGCCGCCTCTCCATTCTGCTTCGCCATTCAGTTTGAAATGAATCATATTCATTGCAATGGGGCAACGGTTACCATTTGCATCAACCACTTCCACTTCAATCAATGAAAGGTCATGACCATCAGCCTGCATTCCTTTTGGATGTGTTATTGCTTTTAAACGTAAAGCAACGGGTTCGCCTGCAGTTAATTTTTGTGCAGTGCAGATTTGTTTGCCGGTTGCATCATAACCAACTGCTTTGATGGTTCCTTTCTGCCAATGAATATTTTTGAATGTGTAAAGAAAGCGGCTGCTTTGTACGCCAAAGCCAAGTGACTTCCCGTTGATGAATAACTCAACTTTTTCTGCGGAAGATACAATGTACATGTTCTTTACAGTTGTATCACTGTAATTCCAGTGACCAATAATGTGTATGCCCGGCTTTTCCACATCAACCCATCCGTCCCACATTACCCGGTGTACATAATAATTTTCTTTTGTAATCCGCAAAGCATCCACTTCACCGCTTCGGCGATAATTTTCTGCACCACGGTGATGTGTATTTGTTTCAGAGAAAACGATATTCACTCCGCCAGAACTTACACGTGTGCCAGTGCCGGGACGTTCCCTCCAGTAATCGTACCAACGCACAACATTTTCAATGGCGTGTGATTCCTGGTTACGGTTATAAATTTTTGCTGATTCGCCTTTGTACAATGGCCCGTCACCATCTTTATGATAGGGAGGAGAATAGTCGTCCCAGTATTTTCTTAATCCTTCATCTCTTGAATATTCCATAGCCCACATCGGGATATGAGCACTTTTGTTGATGTACAGCATTTCGCCACCGTACTCTGCTTCTTTACTATCGAGCATTTCACGACTGCCGATAGCACGCCCGCCAAAAGGATCATATTGATCACGGATGGTTTTCATTTCTTTCATGTGTGCTTCGCTGATGCTTTCATTGCCGCATTCATAAAAGATGATGCTGGGATTATTCCTGTTGTAAATAATGGCATCACGCATAACTGCAGTACGTTGTACCCATCTTGTTCCTTCCACATCTTTCTCTGCATCACCGGCCGGCATGGCCTGCATTAAACCCACACGGTCGCAGCTTTCTATATCCAGTTTCCAGGGAGTAATGTGCATCCAGCGAATAAGATTGCCATTGCTTTCTATGACCAGGTTGTTACTGTAATCACTTAACCATGCCGGAACACTCATGCCAATGGCAGGCCATTCATTGGAGGTACGTTGTGCATATCCATGCACCTGTATTACACGATCATTCAGGTAAATCATGCCCTCTTTAAATGCTGTTTTACGAAACCCCGTTCTGGTTGTAACAGCATCAACTGCTTTTCCGTTAATGATTAATGCAGTTTCTACATCATACAAATAACCGTATCCCCAGCTCCAGAAATTTAAATTACCGGTGAATGAAGATGAGGTAACTGTTTTTGTTTCACCATCGGGGATGCTCACCGGTGAAGATGAAAAAGAATTGACCACTTTCCCGTCTCTGTCTTTAACCGTTACTTTATAAGAAACGGTTTGTTGTTTGCCGGATTCATTTTTTATTTCAGATGCTGCAACAATAACCGCTGTTCTTTTTTTAATGTTGAAATCCCTGGCGTAAATATAAGTACCGGTTGTGCCAAGGCTTGAGTGCAGCGGTAATGTTTG